>MDTE01000473.1_pt1 | contig 98515 bp, 104 predicted proteins | sample 811231 | NCBI WGS metagenome assembly MDTE01 (sample SAMN05326651, study PRJNA326480) | marine metagenome | isolation source: seawater | place: Indian Ocean: Red Sea | collected 2010 | reverse complement strand
GCGGCCTCGCGTGTGGGGATCAAAAGCTTCTGCAATTCCGCCGCAGCAAGCTTAACCGGTGTTGCTTTGTGCAGTCGGTAGAAGAGTCCCCACTCGTCCTGGTCTACAATGATCAGTTTGCCTTTGAGGGCAATCGGATCGTAGGTGAACCGAAAGGGATCGACCACCGTGACCTCGATGTAGGTTTCCGGCTCGCCCCCACCGCCGCCACAGAACGTGCATCCTGCAAGTGGCAGCCCGCTGAGAACGAACCGCCCCTGCATCTCGGATGGCTCAACTGGAATCATGTAGCCGGCCACGATGATCTCTTTGTCCTTCAGCTTTTGGACCCGCGGTGAAAACGTCGCGAAGAACGTCTTGCCGTCGTCTTTGTAGGTCATGTCGCCCAGCACCTCCCAGGCAACGGTTTGCGGCAGTCCTTCAGCCGATACAACGGCACCGGTCAGAAACATCGACAGGAAGCCGATCAGCACGGCTGTCCGTTGGGTTCTCATTCTGCGACCTCTCATTTACCGCCCTGAGGGCGAATGTAGTGAAGTCATGCTGATTCTTCCTCGGCTTGCAGCTCGGGGAACGGGTTCGGGAGTTCAGACCAGGTGTTGCTGTCCCCCTCGAGGAGCTCATTCTCGATCAAACACGCGTCGAGCCTCGCACGCATCGACGCTTCATCCATATCCTGCCCGATGAACACGATCTCCTGAACACGATCGCCAAACCGGGGATGCCATCCGGGTTGTTCGTCGGGCATCTGGCCATCGGGGTGGTCCCAGTATTCACGAGGCGTGGCCGCCCACCATACCCCACACGCGTTGACAGAGCTGACACCACCTGCCTGCGACCACTCATATGCAATGCGATAGTCCGACGCGACCCAGAAGAAGCCCTTGGAACGAAGTACGCCGCCCCAGTTACCCGCATCGTGCAGGTAGGCCCAGAACTTCTCTGCGTCAAAGGGTTCCGACCTGCTGTAAGTGAAGCTGGAGATCCCGTATTCCTCCGTCTCGGGTGTGTGCTCCCCGGCCAGTTCACGGATCCAACCAGCTGATCCAGCAGCTTTCTCGTAGTCAAACAGTCCGGTTCCGAGCACCGTCTCGAGCGGAACCTCGCCACGCGTTGCCATCTTGATCTGGGCGCCGGGGTTGAGAGCGCAGAGCGTCGCTTCGACTTCGCGTGCCAGCTCTTCGGGTACCAGGTCACACTTGTTGAGCAGAATGACATCTGCAAACTCGACCTGTTCAATCAGAAGGTCGGGGACCGAGCGATTGTCGTCCTCTCCGAGTGACTCGCCGCGCTCCTTCAGGCTTTCAGCTGCGTCGTAGTCTCGTATGAAGTTCACTGCGTCGACCACTGTCACCATTGTATCCAGCCTCGAGAGTTGACCGAGGCTGATGCCGTTCTCGTCTTCGAACGTAAAGGTCTGGGCAACGGGAATGGGTTCTGAGATTCCGCTCGATTCGATGAGGAGATAGTCGAACCGCTGCTCGCGCGCCAGGCGAGAGACCTCCGCGAGCAGGTCGTCACGGAGGGTACAACAGATGCAGCCGTTGGACATCTCAACGAATTTCTCTTCGGTCCGTGAAAGCCCAGCTCCACCTTTGTCGATCAGGCGGGCGTCGATGTTGACTTCGCTCATGTCGTTCACGATCACGGCGACGCGCAGCCCTTCGCGGTTGTTCAGGATGTGGTTGAGGAGTGTCGTCTTTCCGGCTCCCAGGAATCCGGAAAGCACAGTTACGGGGAGTCGGTCATCTATGTTCGGTTGCGCTTCTGCCATCAAGTCCTCTGTTAGTACGTTGACGAGTCGATATCTAACTAGTTCTCGGCGAGAACGAGTGAGATTTGTGTTCGATAGGCTCTCCAGGCCGGCGCAAAGGCCGCTGCAGCCCCCAGGATCGGTCCCGCAAGCAGGACGCCCAGTTCAGCAGGTAGCCACGTCAGGCTGCCCGTCGCGCCAAGCCCCGATGTAGACATAATCGCGTTCAAGCCCGCAAGTCCTGTGTGACCCAGCGCGATACCGAAAACCGATCCAGCCGACCCCAGCATGACGCCCTGGAGGATCACGATGCCGAGGATCTTACCCCTGGATACGCCCAACAGTCGAAGCACGCCGAGTTCGTGGCTGAGATCGCTGAGTTGCTCGTGGAGGAGGACGAACACGCCGATCAGCGCACCGCAGGCGAGCAGTACTCCGAAGGCGCGGAGCGCGTCCATACCCACGCCAATGAGCGCGAACAGTCGTGCGGTCTCGAAGGCAGGCGAGGCGGCCTGAAGGGTGGTGGTCTTGTTTACGTGTGTCGGAAACCGCGCTGCTGCGATCGGAGATGAGTACTGAATCAGCAGGGCTGTCAGTTCCAGTTCGTCGGAAGAGTGGCTGCCCGGATCCAGGACATCCGCCATGCTTTCCTCTTGTTCACCGTGGTCGTGACCTTCCTCATCGTGTCCCGCGCGATCGTGATCCTCTGCCGCCTGTTCTCCGTGGTCGTGGTCCTTATCAGCGTGCTCGGCGTGATCGTGTCCTTCCTGGTCGTGATCCGCGTGGTCGTGATCTTCCTCGCCGTGCTTGTCATCGTGGATCCCGTGTACGTGCCAGACGGTCTGCACTGACGTCAAGATCAGGCGATCGAGTACTGCGGCGGTCGGATTCAACACCCCGACGACCCGCATCTTCTCAGCGTGGCTGTGCCCATCGGACTCGAATCCGTGTATGCTGGAGAAGGTATCTCCAAGCGACAGGCCGGTCTTGGTTGCCGCTTCGGGGCCGATCACGACCTCCAGCTCTGAGGACCACCAGCGCCCCTCAGAGAGCTGCCCCCCATAGAGGTCGGCATAGCTCCGTTCGGTACCGACGATTCGGTGACTCTTGTAACTGTCACCCAACGCCATTGGGATCGCTCGTTTGACCCCACGCTGCGATGCGACGTCCTGTGCCTCGGCCAGCGGGATGTTCCCCGTCGGCGCATCCGCCTGGAACACGGATGACAAGATCAGTTGGAGGGGACTGCCCTTTGCGCCCACAACCAGGTCTATCCCGCCGATGTTGCGCTCCAACCCGTCTCTGAGCTGCTGACTGAAAAGGAGTACGGCATCGACCATCCCAAGCCCGAAACCGAGAAGACCGATGCTCAGCAGTCCGCTGAGTCGGCGCCGTCGCAGGAATGCCAGGCTTAGTACCGGGAGGTTCATAGCTCGTAGGTATCCGGGATCCGCGGCCTGACACGGTCGTCATGGCTCGCGATAACAAGCGTCACGTTCCGGCGCTCCGACTGTTCGATCAGGAGGTCAACGGCGCGACTTGCGTTCTCGTCATCGAGCCCCGAGGTCGGTTCGTCGGCCAGGAGCAATGCGGGGTTGTTAACCAATGCACGCGCGATCGCGACACGCTGCTTCTGACCATAGCTGAGTTGGTTGGGAAACGTGTCTCGGTGTCCCTGGATATCGAGACTCGTGAGCAGGGCATCTGTCCGGGCGGGATCCTTCTCCAAGCCGGCCGCGTATTGTGCGACCATCAGGTTCTGGATTACGGTCAATGCAGGGAGCAGGTTGAACTGTTGGAGCACGATCCCAATGGTCCGCCCCCGGAACCTGTCCCTCGCCGATTCAGGCAGCGCGTAGATGTCCTGATCCCGAACGAGGATCCGACCGGATGTGGGGCGTAGGATGCCACACAGCACGTGGAGGAAAGTCGTCTTGCCGCTGCCTGAAGGGCCGCTGACCAGCAACTTCCCTCCTTGGGGAACATCAAGCGAATCGACCCTGATGACGGAATCATCGGTGTAGGTGTGCTCGAAGTTCTGCATCGAGAACATGGGGACTCCAATACGCACGCAGGTTGAAGACCAGCGGCGCCTTTTTCATTAACGAAGGGCTTCTGTCAATAGAATGCGTAGAAGGTGTGTATAGATATACATACCTTTGCCTGTTTCTGTCAATTACTTTGTTTTAATCGGACACTGTCCGGTCACCCTGAGGTGCTTCGGTCAAGGGACCTAGCGCTGATACCTGTCAGGCTTTCGACGTTGAAATCATTGCCATCAGGTGCACGTTCTGGCATACTCATTCCATAGCCTGGTTGCGCTTCTCTTGCGCTCCAAGCGCATCATTCGCGCGCCTCTTGCCTCACACAAACACGGGAACCTTATGGCCGAAGAAACCATTTTCTCGAAAATCATTCGCAAAGAGATCCCCGCCGACATTGTGTATCAGGACGATCTGGTGACCGCTTTCCGTGACATCAATCCACAGGCACCGGCGCATATCCTAGTGATTCCGAACAAGCTGATTCCCACGATGGATGACGTCGAAACGGGGGATGAGGCGGTGCTGGGTCGGATGATGACCGTTGCATCGAAGATCGCGCGCGAAGAAGGGATCGCAGACGACGGTTACCGGCTGATGATCAACTGCAAGCAGCACGGTGGTCAGGAGGTCTATCACATCCATTTGCACGTGCTGGGTGGTCGCCCGCTCGGACCGATGCTCTCGCGAGGGTAGATGCGACTAGGAATCATCTTTGCGGCGGCTCTGGCGATGTGGGCCGGCTGCGGCGACTCAGAGGAGACCGAGCGGTCAGCGCGTGAAGAGGCCGTCGTTCGCGGGAAGGCGTTGTACGTGCGGTACGGATGTGCCGTTTGCCACGGGCAGGAGGGACGAGGAGACGGGCCGGTCGCTCGGTCGATGAAGCCACCGCCTAGAGACTTCAGGGACGCGACGGCATTCGAGAACGGCCGATCTCTGGGTGCCATTTCAGAGACGATCCGGGTCGGCGTGATAAACAAAGGGGTCGGGATGCCCGGGTATCCGCATATCCCGGGAGAAGAGCGTCGGGCGATCGGAGCCTACGTGGCCTCACTGGTGAGTCGATTCGATGGGTAGATGCACGGCGTACGTGTTGCTGCTCGGCTTGCTCGCGACCGCGTGCAGTGAGCCACATCCCGTCGTGATACGGGACGCCTGGGTGCGGAACATCCTACCCTCGCAGGCCGTGACGGCCGGCTACCTGACGTTGACGAACAGTGGCGATCAGCAGGATCGTCTGGTTGCTGTGTCGACGGCCGCCTTCGATTCGGGCGAGTTGCACGAGATGAAGGTGGACGCGCGCGGCGTGATGAAGATGCGAAAGAGCGGACCGATCGACCTACCCGTGAACGAACCCGTTACGCTCGAGCGTGGCGGGCTGCACCTGATGTTGATCGGTGCCCGCTACCCGATCGCAGCTGGAAACGACATTCCCCTGACGCTCCATTTCGAACGCAGCGGCGACCTGACGGTGGCTGCTCGCGTGAAGGATCAACCTTGATGAGATACACGAAGCACCTCACCCTTGCGGTCTGTCTGTTGTTCGCTGGTTGTTCCGAGCCCGGGGATTCCACAGAGCCCGTGGCGATCGTCGAGGAACCACAGGAGCTGCCCGAGCTCAAGAAGCTGGAGTTCGGCCGCGATTTTGTGCTCACCGACCAGAACGGCGAACGGTTCGACACGGTGACCCTGAGAGGGAAGTTGATCTTCCTGTTCTTCGGCTACACGACCTGCCCGGAGGCCTGCCCGATGACGCTGTCCAAGATCGCGCGCGTCGATGCGCTACTTGGCGAGATAGGCGAGCGGGTTCAGACCGTGTATGTCAGCGTCGACCCCGAACGCGACACGGTCGAGAAGGTGCGGGAGTATCTGTCCTACTACGACCTTCCCGTCGTTGGCCTGATCGGCACGGTCGAAGAGATCAAGGATGTTGCGGATGACTTCGGTGTCTACTATTCGAAGTCAGAGGAGGAGACGGCGCTCGGGTATCTCGTCGACCATACGACGCTGGTCTATATGATCGATCCAAACGGGACCCTTAGATACCTGTCCCATCCGGATGATTCACCCGAGGTGCTTGCGGCGTTGGTGCGGATGGTGTTGGCCGAGGGCTGAGAGCTGAGGAGAACTGCACAATGTCGAGGCGCTGGGCGTTCCTCTTCTGCCGGCGGGAGAGAGCCCGTCCCTGTGCGACTCGGTCCGGGGACGGTTTTCGCGGGGGCGAAAACCCGGTGAGGGCCTGAAACGCAGTTGGCTCTGCCGTCTATGCTGTACACCTACCCATTACCCACAAACAACAATCGCCTCGGGACATCTCGTCCGCGAGGCGATTTCCGTTGCACGTGGGCAGTCGGAGACTGCCTGTACCGGGCACCCGTAGGCACCGAGGTTGAAGACCTAGCGATCCTCTCGGTAGGTCACGTGCTTATTCAGCATCGGGTCGAACTTCTTGATCTCCATCCGATCCGGGTTATTCTGACGGTTCTTCATCGTGTGGTAATAGTGACTGCTCTCCGTGCTCTTGAGCTTCACCAGCACACGATTTCCTTTTCCCTTGGCCATTTATGTCCTCCGATCAGGTCCGGTCAGCCTGAGCCGACCTTCTTTCAAGTTCAATCTCAGCCGCCAGAATCTACAAAAACGGGCATTTGGACGCAACTAAATGCTTGGAATGCAAAGGAATAGAAGCAAGGAAACCACAGAGGACGCGGAGGACACAGAGGGGGAGTTCCCATGATTTAGAGCGCAATTCGAACCTACGAGTGATCCTCGGAGTTACGGTCTTCAACTCTCTGCGTCTTCTGCGTCCTCTGCGGTTCCTGCTTTAGCCACGTAAACCTCGTTCTTGAGCGCCCTAACCAACATCACAATACCCCCCAGAACCAGCGGAATACTCAGCAACTGCCCCACGCTCAACGGCAGATTCCCCCCATACGCCGCCTGCCGCTCCTTGACGAACTCGATAAAGAATCGGAATCCGAACACAGACGTCAGAAACAGGCCGAACAGGAAACCGTTGGGTGTCCGCTCTCCGAGCCTGGAATAAAGCCGGTAGAGGCCGACGAAGATGATCCCGTAGGCCAGCGACTCGTAGATCTGGGCCGGATGCCGTGGTGCCGAGTCGATCCGGTCGAATATGATCGCCCAGGGGACGTCAGAGGGGATGCCCAGGATTTCAGAGTTGAAGAAGTTGCCCAGCCGGATGAACATGCCGGCGAGTGCGATGGTGATGATCATCCGGTCCAGCAGCCAGAGATATGGCTGCTCGGGACGCTTTCGGGTGTAGGCATAGAGCGCCGTGAGGATGCCGATAGCGCCACCGTGACTGGCCAAACCGCCCTCCCAGACCTTGAGGATCTGAAGGGGATTCGAGAGGTAGTAGACGGGGTCGTAGAATAGACAATGGCCGAGTCGGGCGCCGGCGATGGTGCCGACCATCATATACGTTAGGAGCATTTCCAGGCCCGATTCCGGCTTGTCTTCGCGTCGAAAAATGGACCGCATGATGTTGAACCCGAGGAAGAACGAGAGCGCGAAGAGCAGCCCGTAATACCGGATCGTGATCGGGCCGATTTGCGCGATGTCCGGGTCGACGTTCCAGACAATTGCCATAGATTGGAGCAAAGGGTTGACCTTCAAATTGCGATGTGATAAACTGATTTGCGGCTAAGAGGCCCGAGGCTAATCTACAGCTTTTTAATTTGTTAGGAAACGAGGACGATGCTCAAGGACATCCAGCAACTCCCCGACGATCGTGGGATCGAGATCGACCAGGTCGGCGTCTCCAACGTGCGGTATCCACTGACACTCCCGCTCCTTGAAGGCGGTGAGTTCAACACGGTCGCAGACGTCTCGATGACGGTCAGCCTGCCCCATTATCAAAAGGGCACGCATATGTCGCGGTTCATGATCGCGCTCAACGAGCGGAACCATCACTTCCACCCGGACAGCGTGCACATCGTGCTCGAAGAACTGCTCGAGCGTCTGGATGCGCAGGAGGCGTATGTCGACCTGAACTTCCCGATTTTCCTTGAGCGTGAGGCGCCCGTTACCGGCCAGAAGGGTTTGCTCGATTACCGATGCATCCTGCGGGCGATGATGGATCGAGACGGCGAGAGTGACAAGCTGATCGGGGTGAAAGCGAACGTGGCCAGCCTGTGTCCGTGCAGCAAGGAGATCAGCGATCGGGGTGCGCACAACCAGCGATCAGAAGTGTCGATCGACGTCAGGCCGACAGGGGAGTCGCGCGTGTGGTTCGAGGATCTGGTGGATGTGGCGGAGCGATCGGGATCCTGCGAGCTGTATCCGGTGCTGAAGCGCCCGGACGAGAAGTTCGTGACCGAACGGGCCTACGATAATCCCAAGTTCGTCGAAGATATCGTACGGGATGTTGCCGGGGACCTGAGCGAGATGCTCAACCTGGAACGCATCGCCTGGTTCTACGTCGAGATCAACAACTTTGAGTCCATCCACAACCACGACGCGTTCGCCAAAATAGAGCGAGGCGTGGCCGGCCGACTCGTCAGTCCCAAGCGCGGAACCTTCGTGGAGAGCATTAAGAGCTGAGCGGGTGAGGGGGAGACCCTCGCTGTCGCTCGGGGGAGAGTATGAGAAGGTCTTGGCTTTTTCGCCCGCTCGCCTTCGCATCCGCTCTCCCGCTCGGTTGAGAGTAAAGGATGAGTCGATCTTCTGCTAGGCGGCCGCCTTCGCCAGATTCTGAATCCGCTCCACCATAGAGAAAAACCCGTTACTCCGACTCGGACTCAGATGCCGCTCAAGATCCAGCTGCTGGAAGATGTCTCGAATGTCCACGTCGAGGATCTCGGACGCCGTTTTTCCTGAGTAGATCGCCAACAGGATCGCCACCAGCCCGCGCACGATGTGGGCATCGCTGTCCGCTTTGAACTCCAGGGTGGCCGGTTCGCCTTCACTGACCCGCGTGATCATCCACACGTTGCTGACGCAACCTTTGACGCGGTTGTCCTCCGTCTTGTATCTTTCGTCGAGTTCGGGCAGCTTGCGTCCGAGGTCGATGACATACCTGTATCGCTCCTCCCAATTGCCCAGTATCTCGAAGTTCTGAATAATCCTGTCAGCAGTCAGTTCAGCCATCTGGCTCCCGTTCGTGGTATGCTCTGGAAAAACAGCACGTTGAACATACTGTTTTTGCGGATTCCATCAAGACATAAGGACAATCCTTGGAACTCACCCATCGACCGCGCCGACTGAGACGGACCGAGGCGATTCGTACGCTGGTTCGCGAAACCTTGCTCCATCCCGGAGATTTCATCCAGCCCCTGTTTGTGATCGACGGAACCGGGGTGCGTGAGCCGATCGATTCGATGCCGGGTCAGTTCCGGCTGTCGATCGACGAGCTCGTCAAGGAGTGTAAAGCGCTGACGGAGGTCGGCGTGCCGGCGGTCAACCTGTTCGGCTATTCGGACGAGAAGGACGCGCAGGGATTGGCCTCCTACCGTGCGGACGGATTGATCCAGTGCGCCATTGCGGAGATCAAGGCACACGTGCCGGATATCTGTGTGCAGACGGACGTGGCGCTCGACCCCTATACGGACCACGGCCACGACGGCGTGCTCGTCGACGGAGAGATCGCGAACGACGAGTCGATCGCGGTGCTCGTTCGTATGGCTGTGTCGCACGCAGAGGCAGGCGTCGACCAGGTGGCACCATCGGATATGATGGACGGCCGTGTGGGAGCGATTCGAGTCGCCCTGGACGATTCGGGATTCGACGACGTTGGGATTCTGGCGTATTCGGCGAAGTATGCGTCGTGTTTCTATGGGCCCTTCAGGGGCGCGCTAAAGTCTGCGCCGCGCGAGCTCGAGAATGTGCCGAAGGACAAGAAGACCTATCAGATGGACCCAGCGAACGTTGAGGAGGCGTTGAAGGAGATCGCGCTCGACATCCAGGAGGGGGCGGACATCGTGATGGTGAAGCCGGCATTGGCCTACCTCGACGTGATCACCAGAGCCCGTCAGGCGTTCGACGTGCCGATCGCTGCCTACAACGTTTCGGGCGAATACGGGATGGTTCTGGCAGCCGCCGAGAAAGGCTGGGTCGACAAAGAGACGGCGATGTTCGAGGTGCTGACGTCGATCAAGCGAGCGGGGGCGGATATGATCTTGACATACTTTGCGAAAGAGGCGGCGGAGATTCTGGGGTAGGGAAGGCGAAGAGAGACCAGGGAAAAGGCCAGAGGTCAGAGTTCAGGTAAAAGACAAAGGCGAGTGCTCGTTTGGAGCGCCTCGCCTTTGTCTTTTACCTGCAGCCGATCATTTGGCGTAGGGGCTGGAGATCTTTCGGCTGTTGAAGATGTATTTCAGCGGATCGAAGTGTCGACCGTTTCGCTGGACGGCGTAGTGGACGTGCGGGCCGGTCGAGCGACCTGAGTTTCCGAGCTTTCCGATGACATCCCCACGCTTGACCTTGTCACCGACCTTGATGGTCGGCTTCTGGAGCAGGTGGCCGTAGACGGTGCGGTAGCCATACTCGTGATCGATGGCGATGTAATGTCCGATCAGCCGATCTCTGGACACCTTCTGAACGATGCCGTCGGCCGTGGCCAAGATGTCCGTGCCGCGGTGGCCGGCGATGTCGAGACCGGCGTGGAATTCCTTGCGGCCCGTGTAAGGATCGGGACGGGGACCGTAGCGCGACGAGACGTAGTAGTCGACCTTCGGTGAGACGGGGAGGATCGATGGCGTGTGATCACGGACCGCCTCGTCCTGGGCCATCTCCGACTCGATCGACTGGAAGCTGTCCTCCAGGAACTGGGACTCACGCTCGAGACGGTCAAACGAGACGTAGGCATCGGAGAGCAGGCCGGCAGCCGAGTTGGAGACGCGGCCTTCCCACGTCGGGGGCGCATCGCTTCCACCACCGACACCGAGCTGGCGCGTTTCTTGATCGATATCCGGGAGCTCAGCCCAGATCCGGAACATGCGATCCGTGTCGTTGAGCCCTTCGAGACGTTCCCCTTGACTCTCCAAATGCTCGCTGATCTGCGCGAGGTCGGCCCTCAACTCCTGGTTTTCGATCCGCATCTTCGCGACGTGCAGGCCTTTGATGATGGCGACGTATCGGTTGATGCCAAGCAGGCCGGTGATCAGCGCGAATGCGATCAGAGATCCGGCCGCGATCTGAATCGCGCGTTTCGAAACGATCCACTCACGCCGTTCCCCCCGAGGGTGCGGGACGAGCAATATCGTGAATTGATTGGATTGACTTTTCTTGTTCACATTCCCCCCGAGCCACGAGCGACGGACCCCACAGTCCGCGTCAGGCTAGTTTCCTCTGCGCAGTGGTTCCTTCAGGTGTCGTACGTACTTCGTAGCCGGCGTCCATCAGTTCCTGCCTGAGGGCGTCCGCGGTGTCGTAATCCTTCGACTTCCGTGCTTCGTCCAAGCGGCGGCACCAATCTTCGGCGTCGATACCGCCATCAGTCTCGGCACCCCCCAATGTATCGACCGATTCACCTCGGTCGTCCACCAGTGGGGCGACATTCAATACGCTGTTGATGATGTCGAATGCTCCGAGGGACTGAGCCGGATCGTCCTGATTTTCCGTGATCCAGTCGTTCACCACGGCCAGAGCGGCGCTCATGTTAAGATCATTTGCAAGCGCGTCAAGGAATTGTGACACAATTGGGTGATCTGTCCCAACGTCGGCCGCTTTCCCTTCGCAGGCGGTTTCCAGCCCCTCACGGAACTCTCTGAGCCGCCGGACGGTCCTTGCCGAATCCTGGATTCCCTTCTGGGTGAAGTTCACGTTGTAGCGGTAGTGCGTCTTGATCAGCTCGAACCGCAGGACGGCCGCATCGACCGGGCGCCCCGTGAACTTGCCCTCGATGATGTCCGGGACGGTATAGAAACTTCCCTTACTTTTGGACATCTTCTCGCCTTCGACCAGCAGAAAGCGGGGGTGCATCCAAAGTTTGGAGAAATGGTCGAGACCGTCCGCGCAGCAGGATTGCGCGATTTCGCACTCGTGATGGGGGAAGATGTTGTCCTCGCCACCCGTGTGGATGTCGATGGTCTCACGATCCAGGACCTTCTTGGCCATCGCGGAGCACTCGATATGCCAGCCGGGGTAACCCGTCCCCCAAGGCGAGTCCCACTTCATGATGTGGTGGGGGTCTGGCTTCCAGAGGAAAAAGTCGGCGGGGTGCCGTTTGGCAGCTTGATGCTCCTCCGAGATTCGGCCCCCCTCGCCTGCCTTGAGATTGTCCAGGGTGTTGCCGCTCAACCGTCCGTATTCAGGGAAGCTCTCGAGGCTAAAGTAGACGACGCCATCGTCGGCGACATAGGCGTGATCTTTGGCGATCAGTTTCTCGATGATCGCCTGCATCTCGGGGATGTGATCCGTCGCGTGGACGACTCGATCGCCGTATTCCCAGGCGACTTTGATCCCCAGCTGTTTCGCGTCTTTGATGAAGGCCTTCGTGTAGTAGCGCGCTATTTCATAGGGGTTGTTGGGATCCTCGACCGCACCCTCCTCCAGCGTGCCCGCTTTCTTCGCCTCTTTGATCCGACGCGTGGCGACGGCCATCTTGTCTTCGCCGCTGCCATCGGCGATGTCGTCGTCGGTCATGTGACCGACGTCGGTGATGTTCATCGCGTGGATGACGTCGTATCCGGCGGCTGTCAGGAATCGATTGATGACGTCCGCAAACAGGAAGGAACGGAAGTTTCCGATGTGGCTGAAGTCGTAGACGGTAGGACCGCACGTATACATCCGTACGATGGGCGGTTCGAGTGGCTCGAACGGTTCGTTTCGGTTCGTCAATGTGTTGTAAAAAGAAATTTCCAAAACAACAGCGCTAGGGCATCCTCCCTTTTGGGTCCGGATCGGGAACTGGATCGTATCCGCCCGGGTGATACGGGTGGCATCTCGCGACGCGTCGAACGCTCAGGTAGAGTGCATTCCAGGGCGCGTAAGACTTAAAGCACTCGAGTGCATATTCTGAGCACGTGGGGTGGAACCGACAGCCCATCCCCGGGAATAACGCTTGCAGGAGTGGCGAAACCGTCCACCGATACGCCAAGATCACGAGCCGGCACGGCAGGCCCAGCAACTTCATCACGCCAGTCATTGCTTCAAGCAGGCGAGCAGGTCGCGTTCGACCGCAGCCCAGTCCGTGTCTGCTCGCCGCGTGATAATTTCCAAGCGACTGTCCCGTGCATATGCCGTCCGTCGGGTTTCAATCTTCGATCCTGTGCGATTCAGCAGGATCGCGTCGCCCCCGATTCTGAATGCGCCCTTGATCCGATCGACGTCGTCGTCTCCGGCCAGCGTCATCAGAAGTTCCTCTTCGTCGAACACGTCCTGGGGCGAGAAAATCCAACCGCAGGCATAGCGACCGTAGCCCTCGTTTACCGAACGGTAAGGCTTTCCGGCTTCCAGGATAGGGTCGTCCTCAACCTCATCGTGCGCGTGATCGTGGTGCGCGTGCTCGTCGTGTTGGTGCCCGTCAAGTTCGTGGAGGTCCGGGAAGAGCGGAACCCTCAACGGGTCGGTGTCCAGGTCCAACCAACTCGGGTCGATCTCACCGCCGTTCGTCTTGTGGACCGCACCCTTCGGCGGATAGAGCGACGTGCTCCACCTGTCGAAGGCATCAACCTCTTCCGGTTCAGCCAGATCGACCTTGTTAGCGACAAGCACGTCGGCCAGGTGGACCTGATCCTGGAAGATCTGCGAATCCCTGATCTCCGGCTCGTCGACATCTCTCGGGTCGACCAGGCAGAGCGTGGCCTTCAGGTCGATGGCCTCGGAGAGGCTTCCTTCGCGGAGCGTGAACAGGACGCTCCCTGGATGCCCCATACCCGACATCTCGATCAGCAGCCGATCGGGATCGGCTTCCCGCAGCAACAGGGTGAGCGCAACCTGGAGCGAGACACCCGCCGTACAGCAAAGGCATCCTCCTGCGACTTCCCGAATCCGGATCCCGTCGACGGCTCGCTCTTCGAAAACCGCCTGATCAATCGGGACATCCCCGAATTCGTTGACCAGAATTGCCCACCGCTCGCTGCCCGGCTTCTTGCCGACCAGATCGAGAATCGCCGTCGTCTTACCAACACCCAGCAAGCCGGTAAACAGGTTCGTCGGTACGTTTTCGATCCGTTTCATTTATCCATACGAGGTCTAATGGACCCAAGTTGCATAATAAATAGAAACTTCCGTCCGCGGGAAAGCGTTTTTACTTGATCTAGTATGTATTCAGTCTACACCAGGACTGGTCAAGCTGATCCGTTTTCGACCTGGTTGGGGGCCACGAGACTGACTAAGGTTGACAACCTTCGGTCCTGATGTAGCAGGTCTGGCACCGATCGATGAGCCAGGCTGATAGTGGTTGGGGGTCTTATATTAGTGTCGTTTGAGGTCATCTTAGGTCGGAATTTGGCTAAATGTTTGAAATTCAAAGGATACCGTTCGAATTCCCCTGTGTTACGAAATGGGCAAGATTTAGGGTTGACTTTTCGGTGGGGGCACAATATATTGTGTTTGCTGTCAGTTGTGACCAGTGTCACCCCTTCTAAAACAGCCGTTTTCGGCGTGGCATTCGGGTTCCCCCTCGGACCCGCACACATCGGTTTCCCCGAGCCGAAGATGGCAGCCTCTTTTACACAACATAGTGGGTCGTTCTTCAGTCGGCAGTTCTTCCCCTCTTGCTGTCGCGTTTCCTCCAACGGAATAGCCCTGGCTGTTCGGGTCCGATTTGGACGCTTTCAGTACTTATCGGCGAATAGAATTTGCATCTCTGATATCGTAGTTTCTACTCCCCCGTAGTAGCTATGCTAATTATTTATACCGGTTTTGGGAGGTCTGTCCAACTATGGTGCAACTGGCTCAGGGGGTAAACGTTCGGAAGCGGGACGGTCGTACCGCTCCATTCGATCGCGCTCGGATCGAGGAAGCATTGGCTAAAGCATTCAAGGCTGAGGCGAATGCGCCTGAATCGGTTCCGCTGGATCCATCGCTCGTGTCCGAGATCGCAGAGATCACGGATAGTGTCATCGCGGACGTTCAGTCGACGGCTCGTGAGGGGGAGATGATCGAGGTCGAGCGGATCCAGGACAAAGTCGAGATCCAGTTGATGCGCGCCGAGCACTACGCAATCGCTCGGCGCTATATCGTTTACAGGGATGAGCATACCCGGGCTCGCGTTCTAAGTGGCCGGGAGGCGCCAGCTCCTGAAGCACCAAAGCTTCGGGTGATGAACCGGGAAGGCAAACGGGAGCCTCTGGATCCGACGCGGATCCGGATGGAGATCTACAACGCTTGTGACGGTCTGGCGGAGGTCGATGCCAGTGACCTTCTCGAAGAAGTCTACCGGACCCTGTATGATGACATCAAGCCGGAGGACATCGAGCGGGCGATGATTCTGGCCGCACGTCAGCGGGTTGAGCGCGAGCCGTCCTACGGGGATGTAGCGGCACGGCTACTGTTGAACGTGATCGATCGCCACGCCCTCGGTGAGAAGCCGGCGGTAGGGGATCGGGCTCGGGTGGTGCGCGAACGATTCGGCGATTACCTCGAGGCCGGTGTTCGCGCCAAACGTCTTGACGGGAGCCTGCTTAACTACGACCTGGACAAGATTTCGTCCGCCCTGATGCCGGAACGTGATCTCGATTTCGGGTATCTCGGTCTTCAGACCATCTTTGATCGCTACCTGATCCACATCTCCGACCGCCGGATTGAGACGCCCCAGTTCTTCTGGATGCGCGTCGCGATGGGCCTGGCCCTGGAAGAAGACCGGATAGAGGAGCGGGCGATCCAGTTCTACGAAACGCTTTCATCCTTCCGCTTTGTCTCCGCGACCCCCACGTTGTTCAACTCGGGGACACGGCATCCGCAGCTCAGCTCCTGCTACCTTTCTACCGCTCAGGACGATCTCGAGCACATCTTCAAGGTGATTTCGGATAACGCCAAGCTGTCGAAGTGGGCGGGCGGACTGGGGAACGACTGGACCAACGTGCGTGCGACGAACGCGCATATCGCGGGGACGAACGGGAAGAGCCAGGGCGTGGTGCCGTTCCTGAAGGTGGTGAACGATACCGCTGTAGCCGTGAATCAGGGCGGTAAGCGTAAGGGCGCGGTGTGTGCGTATCTCGAGACGTGGCACCTGGACATCGAGGATTTCCTGGAACTGCGGAAGAATACGGGTGACGATCGTCGCCGCACGCACGACATGAACACGGCCAACTGGATTCCCGACCTGTTCATGAAGCGCGTCGAGGAGAACGGTAGGTGGACGTTGTTCACGCCCGATGAGGTGTCCGACCTGCACGACCTGTATGGGAAGGCCTTCGAGGAGCGCTACACTCAGTATGAGGCGATGGCCCAGGCCGGTGAGATCCAGCACTACCGCCAGATCGACGCGGTGACCCTGTGGCGCAAGATGCTGTCGATGCTGTTCGAGACAGGCCATCCGTGGATCACGTTTAAGGATCCGTCGAACATCCGTTCGCCTCAGGATCACGTGGGTGTCGTCCATAGCTCCAACCTGTGCACCGAGATTCTCCTCAACACGAGCGAGGACGAGACGGCTGTCTGCAACCTCGGGTCGGTCAACCTGGCGGCACACACGAATCCAGGCGGCGTCGATTACGAGCTGATGGCCACGACGATCGACACGGCTGTCCGGATGCTGGACAATGTGATCGACATCAATTTCTACCCGACGCCTGAAGCGAAGAACAGCAACCAGCGTCACCGTCCCGTCGGTCTGGGGCTGATGGGCTTCCAAGATATGCTTTACATCCTGCGCGCCCCGAACGAGTCCGATCAGGCCGTCGAATTGGCCGATCGCACGATGGAGTTCATTTCGTATCACGCGATCCTGGCGTCCACCGGACTGGCTGCGGAACGCGGGTCCTACTCGAGCTACCAGGGCTCCAAGTGGGACAAGGGGCATCTTCCCGTCGACACGATCGAGATCCTCGCCGAAGAGCGTGGCGGACACGTCGAAGTGGACCGATCCGCTGCGCTCGATTGGAACGTGGCGCGGGAGGCTGTGAAAACACACGGGATGCGGAACAGTAACGTGATGGCGATCGCGCCGACGGCGACGATCTCGAACATCGCGGGTGTGACCCAGTCGATCGAGCCCACTTACCGGAACCTGTTCGTGAAGGCGAACCTGTCCGGTGACTTCACGGTGATCAACCAGCACATGGTCGATGACTTGAAGCGTCTCGGTCTGTGGGACGATCAGATGGTCGACGATCTGAAATACTTCGACGGCTCGCTCCAGGAGATCGACCGGATTCCGGAGGATGTGAAGGCGATCTACAGGACGTCATTCGAGATCGATCCGACATGGATTGTCGAGGCTGCAAGCCGCCGGCAGAAGTGGATCGACATGGGACAGTCGCTGAACCTGTATATCTCACAGCCAAGTGGTCGGGCGCTCCACGATATGTATATGTTGGCGTGGAAGCGTGGTTTGAAGACGACCTACTACCTGAGGTCGCTGGCGCCGACACAGATCGAGAAGTCGACGGTCGACATCAACAAACGTGGGATGCAGCCCCGCTGGATGAAGTCCAAATCCGCGTCGAGCGAGATTCAGGTCCAGCGGGAGACGAGCGTCGTTCCACCCGCACCGGAACCGCCGCAACGTTCGGAGGCACCGTCCGCGAGTGCCCTCCCGGCGAGTGCACCGGCAACAGACGAAGACAAGTCGTTCGACCGCCCCTACGAGATTCCGACAGAAATGCCGCCCGCTACGGTGGTTGGGCCGAGTTGTGACCCGACCGACCCGGACTGTGAGGCGTGCCAGTAGGAGGAGACACCATCCACTCATAACCGTTCCGTCTCGCATTGCGCGGAGACCTGGCAGGTCAAGGGGGGTGAGCGTGCGCGGTTATGCCGAGGTTCGCGCCCACGAACGGGCGAGGAGTTCATACGGATATGCGCTGTGAGTTCACGATCTGACGGTGAGGAAGTGGGGGGCGAGGATGAGTTTCGGACGCGGAAAGAGGCAGTAGAGACAGGAGCGGAAGTGGCAAAGACGTTCCTGGAGAATCGGCTGGAACTTCCGCCGGCAGTGTATACGCTGGAGATCAAGAACTAGGAGCAGTATCGCAGAGAGCACAGAGGACGTAGGGAAGGCAGGTCAGGGGCAGGCCGCGATGTCGTGCCGGACTCTTCCACGTTTCCAGTCTTCGTGTCTTTGTGGTTCAGAAGGTTTCAGACGGTTCCCCCCGTGACCGAGATGGCAACAACAGGCACATCCCCGTAAGAGGAGAAGAGGATGGCAGCAGTCAGCGTAGATGGGATGATACAAACAGGACCGACGACTCCGGTGACTGCGGCGGGATGCTGCGGTGCGAACGGGGAGGCCTACGACCTGAGTAAGCGGATCAACGTTGATGACAAGCGACTGCTCAACTGTGCGGCAGTCGATGTCAATCAGTTGATGCCGTTGAAGTATGAGTGGGCCTGGGAGCACTACCTGAACGGCTGCGCCAACCACTGGATGCCGACGGAAGTCCCCATGCAGCGGGATATCGAGCTCTGGCGGTCCAATGCGTTGACCGATGCTGAGCGCCAGGTGATTCTCCGAAATCTTGGGTTCTTCAGCACGGGAGAAAGCCTTGTCGGCAACAACATCGTGCTCGCCATCTTCAAGCACATCACGAACTCCGAAGCGCGGCAGTATCTGCTCCGCCAGGCGTTCGAAGAAGCGATTCATACGCACACGTTCCACTACTGCGTTGAGTCGCTCGGTCTCGACGGCCGTGAAGTGTTCAACATGTATAACGAGGTCGCGTCGATCCAGGGTAAGGATCAGTTCGTGATGGACCTGACATCCTCGGTACTCGACCCGAACTTCACGACGGACACGCTGGAGGGGAAGCAGGAGTTCCTGAAGAACTTGGTCGGGTTCTACGTGATTATGGAAGGGATCTTCTTCTACAGCGGGTTCGTGATGATCCTGTCCTTCAACCGCCAGAATCGGATGACGGGGATCGGCGAACAGTTCCAGTATATCCTGCGTGACGAGACGATTCACCTGAACTTCGGCGTCGACCTTATCAACGGGATCAAGCAGGAGAACCCGGATGTCTGGACGCCCGAGCTGCAGGCAGAGATCGAGCAGATGATCGACACGGCCCTGGACTACGAAGTGGCCTACGCGAAGGACTGTCTGCCCGACGGGGTGCTGGGGCTGAACGCGAATCAGTTCCGTGAGTATGTTCAGTATATTGCGGATCGCCGTATGGAGCGAATCGGGCTGAATGCCAAGTGGGGATCGAAGAACCCCTTTCCGTGGATGAGCGAGACGATCGATCTGTCGAAGGAGAAGAACTTCTTCGAGACGCGGGTGACCGAATACACGAGTTCTGCATCACTGGTGTGGGATGACTGAGTAAGTGCCCGTGAAAGCGGGTAAGGGCTCCGTCAGCTCGTGGGGAGCCACATCAGGGATGTCAAAAGGGTCCGTGGAGCATCGCTCCGCGGACCCTTGGCTGTTTACGATGACGTCGGTATGACGTTTACCTGGCCCATTCTGGAATTTCGTCTTCCTCCAGACCGAAGAAGTGTGCGACTTCGTGGACGACAGTCTTCTGGATTTCCTCCGCGATCTGATCGTCTGTCTCGCAGACGGCCTCGATGTGGCTTTGAAAGAGCAAGATGCGATCGGGCATCGCCATCCCGTAGTCACCTCCCCGTTCAGGCAACGGGACTTCTGTTTAGAGTCCCATGAGCAGGTGTTCCGGTCCGATATCGAACTCGTCCAGCACCTCGGGCGTTGGTTCGTCATCAACGGAGATATCGATGTTGACGAGCCGCTCCCTGAGCTTCTGAGGCAGCACCTCGAGCGCGTCAGCAACCAGCTTTTCGAATCGGTCCCGATCCAACTCAGGAAAGCTGCCTAGCGAAGAAGGCGACAGCTTTGGACCAGGCGTCCTCCGCCTGCTCCTGCCGGTAGCGATCTGCGTTTGTGTGGTCCTGGAATCCGTGTCCGGCGCCATCGTATCGGTGAAACTCGTGGAGGACGTCAGCATCCACGAGGGCCTGCTCGTAGTCGTTCACGTCTTCCGGCGAGGGACTCTGGTCGTCATTCCCGAAGATGCCGAGTACCGGGCACTGGATCCGGTCGGCCAACGCAATCGGGGCGGGCCCATTGTCCGCGTGAGGTACCTTCACCCGCCCACCGTAAAAGACCGCGCATCCCTTGAGTTGGGGGATGTGGCAAGACGACAGCCACGCCACCCGGCCGCCCCAACAGTGGCCAAGGATGCCGGTGCGATCCGCGTCGACTTTGTCCATGCCGGAGAGCGTGTCGAACGTCGCCTTGATGTCATCGACCGTCCAGTCGTCGCGGAATTCCTCGCGCTTGACGGCGAGGTTCTCTTCGGGCGGCCAGTAGTGGAAGATGAAGGGGATGGCGCAAACGTATCCGGCCGCCGCATAGCGTTCAACGACCTCAATCGTGAACGGGTCCTTCTCCAGACCTTCGTGGGCCACGGGCAGGTGCTGCGCGATGATCAGCGTGTGCATCGGGCTGTCGTTAACGGTCAGTGTGGTTGATCTGTACATCGATCACCTCCGGGCGTATTCGCGTCAGGTCACCTGAACGATCAGTTGGCAGACGGCTTCCGTGTCCTCGTAGTCCGATATCACAACCTCTTCACTGTGAAGGACCGTATCTCCGTCGAAGGTGGGCAGGATGTCGGCCAGATCGGCGAGGTAGGCTGGGTTTCGCGGGCCGAATGTGCCGACTTCGGCGTGTCGCTGCGAGAAGGTCTGGAAGATGAGGTGCCCGCCTGGCTTCAGGGCGCGCTTTACCTTTGCGAACAAAGATGGCTCGTAGTAGTAGAACTTCGTGATCAGGTCATACTTTGCCGATCCAAGGTAGTGGTTGTCTAGGTCGGTACAGAGGGTTGTCAGCTCAGTGTTTCTAGATGCCGCCAGTCGTGAGCATTGTGCCAGGCCGACCTCGGAGATGTCGAGCGCCGTAACTCGATGGCCGTGTTCCGCGAGATATACGGCGTTTCTGCCACGGCCCGCCGCTAGCACGAGCGCCTCTCCTTGAGTGAAGCGATCGATCGACTCGGCCAGAAAGGGCAGGGGTGAAGTATCACCTTCCTCTGAATCGGCATATCGCCCGTTCCACTTCTCCGCGTCAGCGACCGACACGTCAGCTTCCCTTTCTCGAGCGGTTGACGAGATCCCCGAACAGACGGTCCCAGCTCGTGTCCGGCAGCTGTTCCGGGTGGAACTGCACGCCGATCACGCGCCCGTCTTCGGTCTCGATGCCTTCGATCAATCCGTCATCACTTCGCAGACTGACCCTCAGATCGGACCCGAGTTCGGCCACCGCCTGGATGTGGAAGCTGTTCACTGGATCCGTCGTCTCGATCAGATCGGATAGAACGGAGCCCGATTCGATCGAGACGGTGTGTTCTAGGGCGTCTTCGTCCGTCCGCTTGGGGTGGTGAGGGCCGCTTCCGATTTCGTGTTGGACGTCGCCGTAGATCGAGCCGCCATACCGGGCATTGATGAACTGCATGCCATAGCAAATGCCAAGGATCGGAAGCTCGCGTTCTTGTGCCGACTCGAAGGCAATCCGATCCGACTGTGCTCGCTCCGGTGCGACGGGTGGCAGGTCTTCCGGGAGATCTCCGACCAAGCCGTCGGTGATGCCCGGTCCACCCGGTATGACCAGGCCGTCGAGTCTGCCGATGGCCAGCCGCATCGCCTCCAGTGATGTCATCACAGGGATCACCATAGGCACGCCACCTGCCCGCTCGACAGCAGACACGTAATCCGCATTCAGGACGATGCGAGCCCGCCCCTTCTTGTCCGAAGACTCGAAGCTGGTTGTGATGCCGATGACTGGGGCGTCCATTCGATCAACCTCGCGCTGCGGCAAAGAAGCTATCTGCAGCAGACCCAAGGAGCTTTGTGGTGTGTGTATACGTGTAGCGAACGCCTCGGTCGAGTGTGGACTTGATCTTGTCCGCGTTCGCCGGCGTGCCTGCCGTCTGTCCTGCTGCCAGGATCTTGTCGAACGTGCTGTTGATCGCTTCCGCGACCGATGGCTCGTCGTATTGACCGGGATGACCCATTGATTGCGACAGATCGGAAGGACCGATGAAGAAGACGTCGATGTTTGGGACCTTCAGGATCTCGTCCGCATTCTCGATCGCCTCTTTGTCCTCGAACTGCACGCAGATTAGACTCTCCCGGTTCGCCTCTTCGACATATTCCGACTGGGTTATTCCGAATCCATAGTTAGCTGGTCGTGTTCCTGCAGCAAGACCACGCTTCCCGAGCGGATGATACTTCACGGCATCAACCACATCCTGAGCATCATGCCCGGTTTTCAAGTGGGGAACCTGAACGCCCATCACCCCTCGATCCATGACCTGCTGTATGTCAGCAGGATCCTTGCTCCTGGGTCTGGCGATTGGCGTGATTCCCGAAGCCTCCGCTGCCCTCGCCAATGACTCCACAGACTCGAGGTTGATCGTCCCGTGTTCACAGTCGATCAGGACCCAATCGAACCCCATCCGGGCAGCGATCTCCACAAGTTGAGGCGAGTTGAACGTGATCGACAGTCCGAATGCCGGTTCATTACATTTGAGCCTTTCTTTCATCTTATTTCGCAAGTTGTTTGATCCTTTCAAAAGCAGAGCGGGAGAACAGGTAAACGTGAGAGGGGGGCGAAAGGCCGGGCTCTAGGTCGGATGTTGAAGCAGCCAGGGCTTCGGGTTGGCCAACATCTTAACGAGCCTGGCTAGGATGTGGTCATATTTTTGGCTCAGATCTGATGCCGTTCCTTCGTCGATATAGCCACAAGCTAAAGAGAAGTCTAGCCAGGTTTGAGTCTCAGCACCTTCCGTGTCTGAGTCGGACAGCTTTAGGTCGAAAGCCTTTCTGTAGCTGCGTTTTCGCAACGCCTCGGAAATATTTGAGCAGACAGACCTCGATGATCTTCGTATCTGATCGGTCAGTGCGAATCGTTCTTCCACTGGGAAGGATTTGGTGATCTCAAAAATCTGCATGGCTGCCTTAAACGCCATCTGATAGACACGCAATTCCTTGTGAGACCGAAAGATCGACATAGCATCTCCGCTATGTTGAGGTTTTGGTTTCTCCCCCTCTCTCGCTCGACACAGGCGCAACAACTATGCCGATCCAGTCACATCACAGCTCTACCCACTTGTACGCCCGCTTCCCGTTCTCAACGAAATACTTCTGCTTCGCTTCATCACCCTTGTCGCTGAAGAAGGCGTCAGCGATCGCGAATACTGTCTCGTATGACCCGGCTCGTTCACACACCGGCCAGTTGCTGCCGTAGACCAGCCGATCCTCACCCAGCGTATCCCACATGGCATCAAACGTTGCTTTGTAGTATGCGGGATCAGTAGGCGCCGGTTGTAGTTCGGCGCGCTCGACGAACCCTGAAACTTTCATGTAGACGTTCTCGTGAGCGGCGATGGCGTTCAGGCCAGCGACCCATTCCGGATCAGGCTTCTCTCCAGTGATCAGGACGTGGGCCACGTGATTACAGACGATTCGGAGATCCGGGAGCCGGCTGGCTATAGACGCGACTGTGACCAGGTCACCGGGCTGGGCGAGGAGGTCCATCTCGAGATCCCGATCGGCCAGTGCCTTCATGTCAGCTAGGGTCGCCTCGCTATCTGCGCTCTGTAACTCTTTACGGCGCAGTCGGACACCGCGAAACAGCGCGTTCTGTGATAACCGGTCCAGATTGCTGACGTAATCGGGATCCTCCGTGTCTAGGTTGCCCACGAACCCGACAATCGTGGGGTCGTCCTTCGCGATGTCGAGAATCCAATCGTTGTCCTCGACCCAGACACTGGCCTCAACGACCACGGTGTTCGTGACACCGCACGGATTCGCGACGTCCCTGAAGTTCGCCGGGAGGACGGTGCGGTGGAGCAACTCGTTGTCCTTGGGTGGCCAGGGGATGCCCTGTGGTCGAGTCGGGTCATAGAAATGGGTATGTGTGTCTACGATCATCGTGTTGCCTCAGTATTGGAGGTCCAGATCGACAACGTTCTCCAGGGGCTCACCTTTCAGGAAACTGCGAATGTTCCGCCGGATCATGTCCTCGAGTCGCCGGTTGGCGGCTTCTGAATAGCCAGACTGGTGTGGGGTGATAATGACGGTCTCATACTGCCAGAGGGGATGGTCGAGAGGGAGTGGCTCAGGATCGGTTACGTCCAAGCCAGCGCCGGCGAGTCGGCCACTATCGAGGGCAGCCATTAGTGCATCAGTGCTGATGATGCCACCTCGGGTCGCGCACAGGATGTGTGCACCAGGTTTCATCAGACTGAATTCTTCGGTGGATATTAGATCGATCGTGTCATCCGTGTAGGGAACACAGACGGCGACCCAGTCAGCTTCGGGCAGCAATCGGTGAAGCGCGTCCGGATGATGGACGGCTTCGACATAGTCGGGGATGGGTCGGTCTGTTTGGCGGCGTGTAGCCACGACGCGCATGCCGAGGCCGGCGGCCCGTTTGGCCGTCTCATCACCGATACCCCCAAGCCCCACCACCAGCATGGTCTGTCCTTCCAGTTCACCCGGGTTGGGGAGGCGCTTTTTCTTGGGCCAGCCATCGTTCAGGACATCCCGTCGGATGGGTTCGATCTGTCGACAGAGCATCAAAGCCAACGCCATCATGTGATCGGCAATGTTGGGACCGTAAATGCGGGCAGCGTTGGTCAGGACAATGCCACGGTCTTTGAGTGTCTGGAACGGATACTGATTGACCCCCGCGCTGAACGCCTGAATCCACTCGAGCGAAGTGGCTTCTTCGATAAACGAACGAGAGCCGATGTTTCCCAGAGCTGCCGTGATCTCAGCTGGATCTCCAGCGAAATCGTCCAGCCGTTCGACGTAGGTAAGACCGCTCTCCGCGAACTCCTTACGGGTCAGGTCGAAGGTCCGCTCCGAAAACTGGACGATAAGTATCTTGTGATCTGCCAAATCCCGCGCCTCCTAGACCTGAACGCACCAGGTTATGGGTCCGTCTGTGACGGTTAGTTCGTTGGACGAAAGAGAAACCGATGATGAGCCGCAGGACCACCCATCAGATGTTTCTTCCCAGTTCTCTGAACTCTGGCCCTGCCTGGTCCGGAACAGTGTCAGGATGGACACGTCAGGACCTGAGACAACACAGTCGAGGTAGGGCTCGTGTTTCTGCTCGAAGACGTCACCGAGGCGGAACCGGTTGTAGGGTTCGGCATACGCGTGATGCTGCAAGGTCACCCCGATCTCGGCAAGCTGTGAGCAGACGAGCGCATCGACTCCGCTGTCTTCGTTCTGAACGGAGAAACGCCCGTCCGGCGACCACTCCGGATCGGAGACGGAATGCCATCTCAAAGAAACCTGGCTCGCGTCCGGATGCGTGGCTTTGTCGTAAACAGCCACCGTGCAAGGGGCGGCGTAAACGACAGTCCGAACGATGGATTCGACGCCCTCGTATAGCGCGGCCAAGTCGATCTGCCACCATCCTCCTTCGCCGTCCTCGAAGTGACTGTCGAGAATCGTGGCGCAGTCTGTGCGCTCACTCTTCATCTCTTCACCGTCGAACATCAGGACGTTGTGGCCGAGAACCGACGCGTTGTAGTAGCGGTATCTGTTCTCGCCGAAGAAGTCGGCAGGATAGCCGGGTGGAGATCCGGGATCTGTGATCAGACGTTTTCCATAGGCGTCGATGCAAACCTGTCCGGAATCGTGGTTCCCGTGTCCCTCCGAGCCGTGTCCACCCTTTCCGTAGACGACGCATTCGGCCGCCTTTGGATCCCAACTGGATCGGACGCTGATGTTCTGGCTGTGCCCTTGATAGGCCCTGCCACGCGGAATTGTTGGTTCACGTGGCTCCAGCGTCGGATCGAACCAGAGTAGTTCCCAGGGATCTGCATCCGGGTCGTCCGGGACGCTGTGTTCGAGATAGAACCACTGGAGTTCGGGGTCTCGTGTGGCTTCCGCGACAGCGGCGAACATGGGTGCACTGGGCGGTCTGCCGATGTGAGAGTCGCCAAAGGGAACGACGTGCCCCGGCGGTAAGGTGAAATACATCATCCAGCGACACGTGTCCGGAATCGGAAACGCCGCTATTCGATTTTCGCCACCCCCGGACGCGTATCGATGGGCGCTGAAGTAGAGAAGGGGAAGGGCGTGGGCGTTTGCGTAGGAGACGGACTCGTTGAACTCGCCCTCCGGTCCATACCGATCGAAATAGGCGTTCAGCCTAGGGTGCGCATAGTCGATCAGATCCTGCGACTGAGGGTGATCATCCGAGAGTGCGAGTCCTGCGATACCGTGACCGCCAACGACACACGTCATCCAGTTGTTCGTGCCGTTCGCCCATCTGACGCCGTCAGCAACGTCCTGCAGGTAGGGCTGGATCCCACATCGGTCGACCCCCTCGACGATCCTCTCTCGCTGATCCTGATTCAGGTACGGGTGGAGCCAGTCGTAGGCGATCGAGAGGTATCGTGAGAGCTGACCGGCACGCAGGTCGATGTTCATACCCTTGTGGGCGATGTCACGCCATTCGGGCCAGCGAGCCGTGTCGAACAGCGCCTCCATCTGCGCCAACGAATCGTCGCGATAGCGCGTGTCTTCGGTAATCAGATTGATAAGGGCTGCGCGGAGAGCACGTGTCCCGGCTCTGTGGACGACGGTATAGTCCCGGTTCGCGTGTCGTGCGCTCATCTCATCCCGGCCCGGGAAGCGATCGCCAGGCTCGTAGACCTTGTTGGCGAGTTCCTGTTCGGCGATGGCGAGCTGGGCATCCCATAGACGCTTGGCGTGGCCGGATGTGATCGCTTGGCGGACGGACTCGACGGATCGAAGGCCATCTATGGGGTCAGCTGTGACGAAGATGTGAGGACGCATATGTATTGAGGCAACGCTGCGCGTTGCTTAGAAGTTTTCGCGGTTGCGAAAATTCTCACTTGTGAAATGTTCAAGGGCCTTGATGACGGCTGAGTTGTCCTGGTCGGCGTAGCCGGCTTCGACGCCGGCGCGGAGGATGTCGGCGTGGAGGGCGCTCAGGGGGAGCTTCTGATCTTTTTTCATGCCCATGTCGAGAATCAAGCCGACGTCTTTCAGGTGTTGGGCGAGCCTGGCCTGGGGCTCGAAGTCTTCGTCGATCATCTTGTAGCCCTTCTGGTCCATCACCCTCGAGTAAGCGGCTCCGCTTTGCAGGACTTCCAGAAGCGCGCCGAGCTCTACGCCGGCCTGTTTCCCCAGCAGGAGCCCTTCTGCCAGGACCAGGCGGTTGAGGCCAAGGATTAGGTTGACGATCAGCTTGGCTTCCGCGCCTTTCGCGTTCTCACCCAGGTGGAAGATCTGGTTGGCAAACGTCTCGAGGATGTCGCGACCGTGTTCGAGTTGACCCGAGTCGCCACCGACCATAACCAGTGAGGTTCCGTCGGCAACCATCTGGCTCGATCCGAGTATGGTCGCATCGAGGAAGTGGATGCCTTGCTCGAGGAGCCGGGCGGCGAGAGACGCGCAGCGTTCAGGGTCGGAGGTCGTGGTGTCGATGAGGAGGTCGCCTGGCTGAAGGCCCTCAAGCAGGCCATCGTCGCCCTCGATGACTGCTTCAACAATGTCAGAATTGGGTAGAGAGAGGACGACCCGCGAGCATCCTTCACCGACTTCCCGTGGGCAACCGGCGGGAGCCAAACCGGCATCAACGGAACGCTGGAGGGCGTCCAGGTCAACATCGTAGCCGCTCCGACTGAAGCCAGCGTGGCCCAGCCTATCGACAAGCGCGCTCCCAACGAGCCCGAGCCCGATCAGCCCAATGGTCTCGGTTCGATCAGGCACGGAGGGCCGGCTCGTAGACTTCGCTCACATACTGCTCGGCAGAAGCAGACCACTCGAACGGAGTATCGTATCCGTTTCGCTGGATCGTACGGAACCGCTCAGGCTCCTCATCGAAAACACGCTTCGCATCGACGACCGAGTTGATGAGGTTTTCGAGCACTTCGACCCGTGTATCGCCAGCGAAGCCGAAACCTGTGCCGGAGGACTCCGTGTGCGGGATGACCGTGTCGACAAGGCCACCCGTCCAGCGAACGAGTGGGGGCGTCGCGCAGCTCATCGACTCCATCTGGGTGATCCCACACGGCTCGAAGAGAGTGGGCATGAGGAAGACGTCGCTTCCAAGGCTGATGGACCGGGCGCGCTCACGGTCGAACGCGAGTGTGGCGGTACAGTTAGGTCGTGACGACACACGTCGCAGGAAGGACTCATGCTCCGGAAGACCCGTTGTAACGACGGCGACGTTTACGCCGGGTATGTCTAGGATTCGTTCAAGGACCGATTGTCCGTCCAGGGTCGCGACAAGCAGTCCAAACTTCTGCTCGACGGCTCGCCCGACAAAACCGAGAAAGAAGCCATTCCGGTCCTCGAAGTCGGCACTGAGCTCGGCCCTCGCGGCAGCCTTTTGAGTTAGGAGCTCGTCGAGCGCGGTGTCTGTGGGCGGCGCGTTGTAGTTGAACCCGTTGGTGATGCCTGTCAGAAGCCCTTCACCAGCAAGTCGAGCCGCCGTCTCGTCGAGGCCTTTGCCGCCTTCGAAGAATGCTCCCGGATTCTCCGGGAGGCACATCTCCTTCGCGTAAGTCGGGCTGACGGTATTGACGTGATCAGAAAGCTCGAGACCCAACCGCAGCGCGTTGACGGAGTTCCATTCGGGTCTGGGGTCAGCGAATAAAGGTCCGATGCGGTCATCCTGATCAATGGCCTGGATGCTCCACCCATCGTTCACGTCGCGCGATATGATGCCCTGATAGCCGAGATTGTGTACGGTGAGGACGCGTTTCTGTTTGAGTTTCTCCATCTCCATGCGTCCGAAGAGATATCCGAGGACCCAGTCATTGATGTGCACGATATCCGGCTTCTTCTGCTTGATCAGGTGCAGACAGGCTTCGGAGAAGAAGGAGAATCGCAGGATGTCATCCTTGAAGGGGATGTCGGGGCTGTGGACGTAAGGCGTCCCATCTTCGCCTTCGAAGTAGTGCGCGTTCTTGACGAACGTTACGGGAACACCATCGACTTCAGGCTGGGAGATCAGCTCGATGGATTCGCTCTGGTTGTTGAACTCGACGGTGTAATCGCTGAACTGGACCTGGCCATACCAGGGCGTGACGATCTCGATGTCTACGTCCTGTTTGGCGAGCGCGGGGGGGAGCTCACCGGCGACATCGCCTACGCCGCCGGCTTTCGCGAACGGCTTACACTCGGCTGTCAGATAAAGGACCTCCAACGTGCTATCTCATGCGAATGATTAACGGGTTCCAGAGTTCGAGAAGATATCGAAGACCTGTTGCTTGTATTGCCGCGCACGGGTGGAATCGTTTCCGCGGCCCTGCCTGATGATGATGTATTTCTGAAGCTCGTATAGCAAGTAGAATACCTGACGGACTCGGACTTCGGTCGAGGTGTCTCGTACGGTCCCGTAACCGTTCCAGAATGCTGGTTCGGAGATGCCGCAGTAGTCGAGGACGGCGAATTCGATATCGGGGTCGCCCCATAGGGCGCGGTCCCAGTCGACCAGACCGGTCACCGTGTTGTTGTCGTCGACGAGGATATTCTCTGCCCAGACGTCCATATGGAGAAGGGAGGAGTGTATGTCGCAGTCGAACAGGGTCAGGTGGCGGTCCAGGAGATCCCTGAACATGGCGCTTTCCGACTCCGAGTAGTGCCCCACGTCGACGATGCCGTCGATCAGACGGTTCCACATCGTGTGGAATGCGTCGACCCACCTGTTCTGCGGTTCCATGGGACGGTGTTCTCCGATGTACCCGTATGTATCGGCGGTCTGGCTGTGCGTCTGACGGAGGAAATCACCGACCTGTTCGAGGACCCGGGCGCAGTTGCAGGATACGTCTGAGATCGGGCGGCCGAGGAGGCGCTCCATCACAATGAAGTCGCGGTCGATGTGTTGGAGAGAATCGTCGTAGGTGATGATTGGGGCGACGGGGACAGATATCTTCTCGAGGAGAAGCCGATGGATTCCCGTCTCCTGAAGCATCACGTCATGTTCGTAGAAGATGAAGACAGCGTTTTGGGGCGGGGCGATACGGATCACCCATTCGACACCGGCCGAGATGAAGAAGGAGGTGTTGAACTTGCCGGTCGAGATCGGCACCACCTCCGGCTGATCGTCCTCCGACAGCAGTCCCGCGACGGTCCGAATCACCGATTCCTGGGTGACCTCATCGGAGGGGGGCGTCACGTCTCGCCGTTCTCGTGGCGGATGGGGATGCGTGCCCGAAAGGTCGTTCCCTGGCCAACGATACTGTCCACTTCGATTCGGCCGTCGTGATCCTCGATGATCTTGTAGCTGATCGAGAGACCGAGCCCCATGCCCACCCCGACACCCTTGGTCGTGAATCCGGGCTCGAAGACGCGCTCGAGGTGTTCAGGCGCGATGCCTCGACCTGTGTCCTGGACGGTTACGACGACATCATGACCGTCCACTCCGGTGACGATCGTGGTCGAACCAGCGTCCTCGATGGCCTGAGCTCCGTTGACCAGCAGGTTCATGAACACCTGGTTCAGTTGGTTCGGATAGCATTCAACCTGTGGTAAGTGGCGACCGTAGCTCTTGATGATGTCGATCTTGCCCTTGGTCTGGTGGTGTACGAGGTCGCGACGGACCATCGCGATCAGATGGTCGGACCGAGCGGCGACCGAGATAAAGCCGTGGGTGAACGAGGCGGGCTGATCGGAATACAGCCTGAAGTAGATCGTCTTGCCGGCGAAGTTCAGAGGCAGCGGGATCAGATGCCAGGAGTGGAAGGTGAATTTGTTGCGTGGGTCCGAGTGCACGACACCAGCTTTATACACCAGCTGGTTGTCGATGTAGGCTTCGAACGCGGGCCAGCCGGCCACGTATACGGTCGGGTCCATGACCGCCGTGTCCGGGAGACGAAAGCGCCGCCAGGCGTTCGTGAACTGATTCGCCGAATGGCCGTTCTCCACGACATAGGGCAGCCACGCGGGACTGTCCGTGTCGATCGTGAGCCAGGCCAGACCAGCTTCAGGCGTCTGCGGACTGTCTCCGAGCCGGTACTCTCCCTGCTCGATGGCGATCGGCTGTTCAGCGGTGGCCGTCCCGGCGCTTAGGACCGATTCGAGCAGGAGCAGGCATGTCAGGATATGTTTCAGCGTAGAATCCCCTCGTAAGTCACATTCCCCATAATATCCGATTCAGATCGGACATCCAAAGGGCGGAATGAAGGGGCGCAGTCGGGTTACTTCTTCTGCCGCTTGGCAGCTTTCTCGCGCAGGTGGTGGGTAAGCTCTTTCTTGCGAATGCGCAGGCTGTTGGGTGTGACCTCGAGGAGTTCGTCGGCGTGGAGGTATTCGAGAGTGTCGTCCAGCGACATCTCCCGGTGCGGTGGCAGTTGTTCGTCATCACCGGTCGGTTTCGTACGATGACCCGTGCCGACCTTCGCCCGGCAAACGTTGATCGTGAGGTCGTCCTCACGGATGTGTTGACCGACCACCTGTCCGGCATAGACTTCAGTCCCCGGCGGAATGAAGAATGTTCCCCGCTGCTTCAGATTCGTCAGCGCGTATGTCGTGGCAGGGCCGTGTTCCTGGGATACCAGTGACCCGAATTCGCGGGTTTCGATCGGGCCGGCAAAGTCGTCGTATGCGTCGAACACGCCGTGGAAGATCCCGTTCCCTCGAGTGGCGGTGAGGAACGGCTGGCGGAACCCGAGCATACCGCGTGTCGGAACACGGTAAGTGCTGTGGACCGTTCCGTCGTCGGCATGCCGGGTGTCGAGCATCCGGGCTTTCCGACGACCCAACATCTCGGCCACCGGACCCACGACGTCGCTCGGGACCTCGATGTAGACTTCCTCGAACGGCTCCTCTTGCTTGCCTTCGTTCTCTCGGTAGATCACCTCGGGCTGGCTGACCGAGAATTCGTACCCCTCGCGCCGCATTGTTTCGATCAGGATAGCGAGATGGAGCTCTCCACGGCCGGAGACATTCCACTCTCCGGCGGCCGCGGCATCTTCCACCCGAAGCGCCACGTTGCTCTCCAACTCTCGAAGCAACCGTTCCCGGATCTGCCGACTCGTCACATATTTGCCGTCCCGACCCGAGAAGGGGCTGGTGTTCGCGCTGAACGTCATGCGCACCGTCGGTTGCTCAACCTCGATCGGGGGAAGCGGCTGTGGATCAGCGATGTCGGTTATCGTGTCTCCGATTCCAACGTCTTCCACGCCGGACAGGGCGATTATGTTCCCTGCCCCAACTGCGGACTGCGCTTCACGTTTCAGGTTACGGAACGTGAATACCTCGCCAATCTTGGCCGGTTTGGTGTCCCCGCCCGCTGTAACGTGGGCGACCGTCTGGCCTGTCGTAAGCGATCCGCCACTCAGACGCCCGACGGCGATTTTGCCGACATAGCTGCTGTATTCGAGGGTGGTGACGAGGAGTTGGGGTGGCCCGTCGACCGCGACAGGTGGAGGAGGGAGTGTTTCGACGATGGCGTCGAAAAGCGGGGCCAAGTCGTCCGACAGCCCTTCCGGTGATTGACCCGCACGGCCTTCGATGGCCTGGGTGTAGAGCACTGGAAAATCCGCCTGCTCATCCGTTGCTCGCAGCTCCACGAACAGATCGAAGGTCTCGTTCACGACCCAGTCCGGGCGAGCAGCGGGTCGATCGATCTTGTTGACGACCAGGATCGCCTTGAGCCCGCGTTGTAACGCGTGTCTCAGCACGAACCGTGTCTGGGGCATCGGTCCCTCGACCGCGTCGACGAGCAGAAGGACCCCGTCCACCATGTTCATGATTCGCTCGACCTCGCTCCCGAAGTCGGCGTGTCCCGGCGTGTCCACGATATTGATCGTGGTGTCTCCGTAGACGATACCCGTATTCTTGGCTGTTATCGTGATTCCGCGCTCACGCTCGAGGTCGTTGGAGTCGAGCACCCGCTCGGTTACCTCCTGGTTGTCGCGGAAGACGTTGGTCTGCTTGAGCATGCCGTCGACCAATGTGGTTTTGCCGTGGTCGACGTGCGCAATGATGGCGATGTTACGGATCTTAGACGGGTCGGTATCGACGCTCACCGATCGTTCCTTTCAGCTGCGGTTCAGGGAGGTCTGAAAAGTAACAAAATGGACGGTTCAGCGGCGACAATTCTCAGAAGCAATGCTCCTAGAGCCTAAAGACAAAGGAGTGGGAACCACTCCTCGACTCCGCTCGGGGCAGGCTCCGGACACAGAGGGAAGACGTCGTGCAGACTATGGGGATTGCGGTGGTAACGTGCGTTGTTGGTCCACCGAACGTCGTACGTAAAACTGAATGAGTCACGTGGATACGCTATGTGCAAGCTGGTCTACCAGAAGGGTGGTGAAGGGAGAGCCCTGAATAGGGCGAGGCGCAAGTAGCCCGGGGTGGAGCGAAGCGGAATCCCGGGTAAACAGGCATACCGTCGCTGCGTCGCTGCATAGGGTGGAATCAGCACCCTCGTGACCTACGGCGCTAGAACAGTGAGCCCCGACGACCTCACCCACGGCTAGAGTTGGGCGATGACGTTCGCCGGTTGTCGAGGTATACAACCTGCCTCCCGGCTTGAGCACAAGGGCTATCTCACCAATCCCGCTTTCTCAATTTGCCATCTAGAATAGCAGATGGTTCGCGATCACGATGTCGAACGTGTCGTTGTCGATGGGAATCGCGTTGGCGTTGAACTGCTCGAACGTGACGTCCCGGTCGAGATGTCGCAGGTTCCGTTGCGCGTTGCTGAGCATCGTGGGGGAGAAGTCGCTGAGAACGATCTCGCAACTCTGCGGCACGCGCGCTTCGTTGTCGAACCAGAGATCTCCCGATCCACAGCCCAGTTCTAAGATATCCGACTGATAGGGAATGCTCATCTGGTCGAAGAACCAGCTGTTCCATCCCCGTGGACTCTTACTGAAGTGTTGGTTCAAGAGGATACGCAAGTTCGAGTTTCAAGCTCGTGGGGCAGCCCGGTGATAGGACAGCATCCGATATCGCTGCTTCGTCGCATCGGTCTAGTGCATCGGCTCTTCGCTGTTCCGGGGGGCGGGGTAGATTGTGTAGATCATGGGGACATTGCGCTCGCGGCACAGAGGCAACAACCGATTGATCCCGACGACCGCTTCGTCCAGCCGCTGTGATTCGGTCGCGTATTCGGGGTCTGTCCAGCCGTAGGCCACGTCGATGATGAGGAGGGCGGGAGAGGTACCGTATCCGAACTACATCATGAAAATGCCCTGCGACTGGTAGAAGTCGCGGACGGATTGGATGGCTTCCTGGTTCGTGTGTTTTGTTGATCCGCTTAGTGGAACACAACCGAGTGATCGATAAGTTCCTTGTTCTCGTATATGAACTTGGCCGAAAAGAAACGATCCTGGTCGAGCCACTTCAGGAAGGTGTAGTCGCCTTCCCAAAGGTTCAGATCCAGGAGCTTGTCGTCGGCGATCCAGGCGAGGTTCCCCTCCGGAGAATCGATCAGTTCGCCAGAGAACTCGCGACCTGTGAACAGGTATACATACCAGTCGTCGACCTGGTCGAACATGGGAAACGTGATGATTCCCCGGAGTCGAGGATCTACCAGATCGAGTCCGCTCTCTTCCTTCACCTCGCGGATTGCGCACTCTTCCGGCGTCTAACCCGGATCCAGCTTGCCACCCAGCCCGTTCCACTTTCCCTCGTGGAAGTCCTGCTCCTTCTTGACGCGATGGAGCATGAGGGTTTTTCCGTCTTGCTTCAGGTAGACCAGGGTGCCGAGCTTCATTGAGAATCCATTGATGATGTGGAGAAGGAAGATGTGAAAATGTGAAAATGTGAAGATGTGGGGGATGGATCAAGCAGAGGGGGCCGCTTAGCAGCCCTGGCTCAGCATAAGGGCTTTTCTCGGGGAAGAGGGCGCCTGCGAGGTCTTGATCGTCACCGGTACAGTGATGTCGATGTCTTCGATTACGTGCTCGGGACGAAAGGTTCAGCCGGCTTTTCCTACCAGGGCATGCTTCCCAGGGTGATCGGTCGATTCGTCCACTCCTGGTCTTTGCAGGGCAAAACCATGACCGTGTGTGGGCTATCTCTTGGCCCGTCCGGCTGATCGATGACTACCGGCCCCTGAATCGTCTGCCATCCTCTCGGGCTGTAAAAGGCTTCCAGTTCTGGGTGACAGAAGAGCATCCCGAAGTCGACGCCCATGGCATTCCGCATATGGATCTCAGCAGCCTCGACGACGAGCCCGCCGTAGCCTTTGCTTCGTGCTTTCGGGATCGTGATCACGGAGTTGAGTCCGCCCAGACGCATCTTGTCTCCGTTCACACGCAACGTGTGGAGACAAGCGCCCGCGTGAGCCACCGGTTCGTTGTCTTCGTATCCGACAAAGTGCACGTCTGTGCCTCGCCAGGTCAGGCCGTATCGGTCGTTGTCCCAGAGATCTTCGCCCCAGCGAAACAGCGTGTCCTTCTCTGGTTGGCTCAGGCTCGTTCGCGTGATGACTTTGAGTGCTTCCATACCGTCCTCGTCTGGTGGATTCCCTATACATGATGGCGGCGTACCGCATTCGTCGCCAGAGCCGTTTTCCACGGAAAGGCGGCAACAGATTTCGGTTGTCCCGATAGATCCGCACGGCGTTACTTGGGTGTCGACACAGTCCACACGTGAGAGGCTATGAGCAGACCTAAAATCGCAGCGATCACGACCGAGTATCGCAAGTATTCGCATACCCAACACATCGTCGACCGGTTCCTTGAGGGATACGGATGGGAAGGCCGCCACCACGTGCCCGACCTGGATGTGGTCTCGTTGTATGTGAACCAGACGCCGGATGGTGATCTGAGCCGCGAACGGGCCGAACGATTCCCGACGATGCGCATCTACCCAACGGTTGCAGATGCATTGATGCTGGATACCGATGCACTGGCGGTGGACGGGGTTCTTTTGATCGGCGAGCACGGCAGCTACCCGCAGAATGAGAAAGGTCAGCGACTCTACCCGCGGTATGAGCTGTTCAAGCAGATCGTGGCCGTTTTCCGCGCCTCTGGTCGATCCGTGCCTGTTTTCAACGACAAGCATCTGTCGTGGAATTGGGATTGGGCCCAGGAGATGTATGACACCGCCCGCGAGATGGGATTCGCGTTTATGGCGGGATCATCGCTGCCGGTCACCTGGCGAACCCCCTCGATCGAGTTTCCCTACGGAGCCGAGGTCGAAGAGGCCGTCTGCGTGTGCTACGGTGGCGTGGACAGCTACGATTTCCACGGGCTCGAGACGCTGCAGTGCATGGTCGAGCGCCGTAAGGGTGGGGAAACAGGGATCGAGTGGCTGCAGGCATATCGTGGAGATGCGTTCTGGGACGCGCTCTACAACGGTGTATGGTCCCGGAAGCTGATGGATGCCGCCCTTTGCAGGAGTCATACGCTGACCCCGGCTCGTGAGGGCTTCAACCACGTCTTCCCGACGGTGGACGAGATGAAGTCGCTGGTCGAGGATCCCGTGGCCTATGTGTATGGGCACTCGGACGGTCTACAGTGCGCGATGCTGCTGATGCGGGGGCTCGTGCAGGACTTCAACTTTTCGGCGAGAATGGGAGACGGATCGACCCTGTCCACTCAGATGTATCTGCCGATGCCTCCGGCGCGGACGACGTTGGCGAGCTTCTTCACACCTCTCGTCAACAACGTCGAGCAGATGTTCCTGACTGGTGAGGAGACGTATCCGCTCGAGCGGACACTCGTGACAACGGGCTTGACTGCGGCAGGTGTGGAGAGTCTGTACCAGGCCAGCGCGCGGATCGAGACACCGCATCTCAGGATTCAGTATTCGGCGCCTGAACAGTCGACCTTCTGGAGAACGTGATGAAACGTGTTGCCGTCATTTCGACCATCTATGTGCATCTGAAGCACACGCAGCATTTCATCGATCGGCTGCTTGTCGGGTATGCGTATGAAGGCGAATGGATTCGCCCGGACGTGAAGGTCGTCTCGCTGTATGTCGATCAACGACCGGAAGGTGATCAGAGTCTCGACCGGGCGAGGGAATTCGGGTTCGAGATCTACCCGACTATCGCTGAGGCCCTTCGGTGTGGCGGAGATGCGCTCGATGTCGATGGGGTCTTAATCATCGGTGAGCACGGCGAGTATCCGTCGAACGAGAAGGGGCAGAAGCTGTATCCGCGGTATGAGTTCTTCAAGCAGTGCGTCGACGTGTTCGAGGCGGACGGGCGATCCGTACCGGTGTATAACGACAAGCATCTGTCCTACAGCTGGGCAAAGGCTGAGGAGATGGTCGCCGACTCCAAACGACTCGACTTCCCGATGCTGGCCGGCTCGTCGCTTCCCGTCACGTGGCGATTGCCTGATCTCGAGCTGGAGTCGGGGTGCATGATCGAGGAAGCGCTGATGATCGGGGTCGGCGGATCAGACGCCATGGACTATCACTGTCTGGAAGCGATGCAGTGTATGGTCGAGCGGCGGAAGGGTGGGGAGACGGGGGTGAAGTCCGTTCAGTTGCTCGAGGGGCAGGCCGTCTGGCGGGCGGGACGTGAGGGTGTCTGGTCGGAGGAACTACTGATTGCCGCTCTGTCGCGGTGCGATTCACCCAAGGGACTGCCCGACGAGGATGGTCGACCGCTTGATATGTTCGGGACCCGTGAACTCCATCAGCGGGTGCCCAAGCCGGCCGCCTATCTGATCGAGTATGCCGACGGGACTCGGGCGACACTGCTGATGTTGAATGGCGGGGTCTTCGACTACTGTTTTGCTGCGCGTCTGGCGGGACAGGCCGATCCCGTGTCGACACAGTTCTTTGTTACACCACTTCCAAACGTCAACTACTCGGCGTCTCTCGTCCACAAAATCTGCGAGATGCTGCAGACCGGTGTGTCTCCGATTCCGGTCGAACGGACCCAGATTGTCAGCGGTATGCTCGAAGCCTGTCTGGATTCGAAGATAGCAGGCCACGAGCAACTGGAGACCGATCATCTGCGTGTGAATTATTCGCCACCCGAAACGCCGCAGCATTTCTGTGGCTGATTCGGCGCAGGGCGGCTCGATATAGGGTCCAGGCTGCGATAGCTTGGGCTCTTGTTGTTTCCACCCCATAGAGGATGAACACAGTTTGGACATTCTTCTGACAAACGACGACAGTATCGATTCACCCTTGCTGAAGACCGCGATCGATTTCCTCAAGCCGCTTGGGAATCTCCGGGTCGTGGTGCCACTCGAAGAGCAGAGCTGGAAAGGAAAGTCGATCACGCGGTTCAGTGACATGGTGGTAGAGCCTCGGACGATCCAAGGTGTCGAGGGGTGCGCGTTCTCGGGTACGCCGGCTGACTGCACGAACTTCGCGATCTACAACCTGTATGACGAGAAGAAACCTGACCTCGTGGTTTCAGGCATCAATATCGGGGCGAACACGGGCGTTTCGTTCACCTGGTCCTCCGGCACCGTCGGCGCGTGTCTGGAGGCAAATATCGCCGGTGTTCCAGCTGTCGCTTTGTCGCAGATGCTCGACAGTGAAGTCTTCTTTGCTTGGGCGAACGATCGACACATCCCCTCCGATGCGATGGACCGGTTGAATGCGACCATCCAAGGCATGCTGAAGGATACGTTCGAGCTTTTGATGGCCAGGGAAGACTGGTTGAAAGAGCCGATCACGTGGAACGTGAACATGCCGGTCGACCCAGCGAGAGATTGTCGGCCCATCTCCGCCTACTTGGGCCGAGCGTTCTACGGTTCGATCTTCAAGAAGCAGGGCGACATCTACGTGCACGATGTGGATTCTCCCGAGCCTGACACAGCGGAGGGGTCTGATACGGCGGTTGTCGGGAGCGGTCACGTAAGCGTGACGCGTTTGGATTTTCTGACATTCGGAAATGAGGTCGACTCAACCTTCGGATCTGGGTCATGATCTATCTGAGTCGTGCGGATGTCGAGCGCTTGCTGGATGTGAAGACAGCGATCGATCGGATGCGCGATGCGTTTGTGGCGATCGCGGAAGACAAGGTGCAATTGTCCAAGCGGACTTTGATCCTCCTCGCTGACCGGGCAGGCTTCTTCGGGTCGATGCTGATCCCCGCGAGCGGTTTCGGCTCGGCGGCCAAGGTGATGACCAATCTATCCCGGCAATCACGATGCGGGGCTCGAGTCGCATCAGGGATACATCCTGTTGTTCGAGGAAGAACACGACGAGGCCGTTGCGCTGATTGAGGCGGGGTCGTAACGGAGATACGGACCGGAGTGGTCAGCGGGCTTGCGACCGACCTGATGGTGAAACCCAATGCCTCGCGGCTGTGTATGCTGGGATCCGGGGTGCAGGCGCGATCGCATCTGCGAGCTGTAGGTGCTGTGCGCACTCTCCGAGCTGCACATCTGGATCCGGACCCGTTTGTACGCGGACAGATTCGCCGAATGGGCAAACGATGAAACCAAAGCGGCGATCAGGGTCCACAACTTCGTACGTGAAGCGCTGGCTGAGGCTGACATCGTCTGTAGGGTCACGGCGGCCTCAGTGCCGATCGTCGAGCGCGACGCGATCCAGGCGGAATGCCACCTCAACGCCGTAGGCTCTTTCCGGCCGAATGTGCGCGAGCTGAACTCGGATACGATGGCGCAGTGTCAACTGATCGTTGACTCGAGGGTGTCGGCACTGTCCGAGTTCGGAGACGTCCTGGTTCCGCTCAAAGAGAACAAGATGTCAGAAGCCAGTATCGCGCAGCTCAGGGATGTCGTGATGAGTCAGGTCGGAGGCCGTACCCAGACTGACGAGGTGACCGTTTTCAAGGCCCTCGGTCTGGCGGTCGAGGATCTGACCGCCGCGAGAACGGTTTACGACCGCGCCATCGAGCAGGGCGTGGGCAGCAAGATCGAATAGGAGCTTATGGCTGTTGCCTACAGGTGGTCCCATCGAGTCTGAGCCCGGACCACAAGACGCCTATGCCGCGTTCCGGATTGCCGACTACCGCAGGTATCTCGGTGGCTGGTTTGCGGCGCTGATCGGTACGCAGATTCAGGGCGTGGCGATCGGATGGGAGATGTATCAGCGGACCGGTGAGGCGCTCGCGTTGGGCTTCGTGGGGCTCGCTCAGGCAGCTCCTACGATGGTGCTCGCCCTTCCTTCTGGGTATCTGGCAGATCGGTTCTCCAGGCGAAAAGTGGTGATCCTGAGCTTGGCCGGGATGACTCTCACTTCGCTCTGTCTGGCGTGGTTGTCGTGGTCCGAGGGTTCGATCAGCTGGATTTACGCCTTGCTCGTCCTGGACGCGACCTGCGTGACCATGGGTCGTCCCGCACGGTCTGCGTTCCTTCCCCAGTTGGTTCCCAGCGACGTCTATCCGAATGCTGTCGCGTGGAGCACGAGTATGATGCAGTTGGGTTGGGTCATCGGGCCCGCCCTAGGTGGCGTCATCATTGTCTGGAGTGTACCGGGCGCTTACGTCGCTGCGTCCATTGGGTCGATGATTTACGCGATTCTTCTGCTGACGATGTCCTTCCGGGCAACCGGAAGCGCCAAAGCGGAAGCGCCGATGGCGGCCCTGTTCGGCGGACTGACCTTCCTCAAGCGGAACAGGTTAGTTCTGACGCTGATGTCACTCGATATGTTCGCCGTACTGCTCGGTGGTGCCGTGTATCTGCTGCCGATCTACGCCGAAGAGATCCTGCACGTCGGACCGGAAGGCTTTGGTTGGCTGAGGGCGGCACCCGCGATGGGAGCCTTTTGCATGGCGCTTCTGATCGCTCACATGCCCCCGATGCAAAAGGCCGGATGGAACCTCCTAATGGCGGTCGGCGCTTTCGGCGCGGTGACTATCGTCTTCGGGATCTCAGAGTCGTTTTGGCTCTCATTCGCGATGCTGTTCCTGACCGGCCTGTTCGACAATGTAAGCATGGTGATCCGGCATACGTTGATCCAGCTCTCGACGCCGGACGAAATGCGAGGTCGAGTCAGTGCAGTCAGTGGTGTGTTTGTGAGTGCGTCGAACGAGCTGGGCGGACTGGAGTCAGGGGTAGTGGCGCACTACTATGGTCCTGTGTTCTCAGTGGTGAGTGGTGGGATTGGGACGATTTTTGTCGTGATCGTGACCGGCGTCCTGTCGCCGAGGTTGAAACGGCAGAAGGCGCTTACAGTGACCAGTGACAATGACAAGTGACCAAAGCAAGACTGCGCCAAGGCTTCATAGAAGATCATACCCGGCGACCACTTGGGGAGTTGTCGAAGCTCACCTCTCCCACGTGTAGGAGAGGACGGCTGGGTCGAAGACACAGCTCGGTGAGGGCTCAAGCATATACGGCTCGCTATTCGGCCCTCACCCCTCTTGTGGGCACTAAAGCAGGCCCGCGAGAATCCCTCTCCCACTTCGTAGGAAAGGGAAGCGTGTCGAGGAAAACACGGCGTTTGTTCCTGAAGGTCGTAAGGGCCACAGCCTAACGAGATAGGGGGCTGACATGATGATGTATCCACATATCGAGCATCCGCAGCTGTTGCTGCCCGATGCGTTGATCGACGGGATTGACGGGAGCTCGATGTCTGGGCAGGCCGTGCTGATCGACGAGGGGGTTATTCAGTCGGTCGGGAAGGTGGAAGCCGTGCGGAACGAGGCGAAGCACGGGACGATCGAGGTGGACCTCAGTGGGATGACGTTGTGCCCGGGGCTGATTGATGGGCACACGCACCTGAGCCTCGCTGGAGACGGGCGGAGTTACGACGAGATGTTCTCCGAGACGGACGAGATGATGGTGATGACCGGGGCGATGAACATGATGAAACATCTTCGTGCCGGGATTACGACGATCCGGGAACACGGCGCGCGGAATCGAGTGGGGTTCGCGCTGAAGGAAGGGCTGCAGCGCGGGTATATACCGGGGCCACGCATGCAGGTCAGCGGAAGACCGATTACGTGTACCGGAGGACACTTCTGGTTCTGCAACGAGGAAGCAGATGGGGAGGACGAAATCCGGACGTCGGTCCGCCGGCTCGTTCACGAAGGTGCTGACTACATCAAGATTATGGCGTCCGGCGGGGGTACACGAGGGACGATTCCGGGACGCGCGTCCTATACGGAGGCGGAGCTCCACGCAGCTGTTCACGAAGCCCACCACTTCGACCGGATTACGGCGGCGCACTGCCGGGCAAGAGAGTCCATGAAGCGTGCCGTCCAGGCGGGAATCGACCTGATGGAGCATGCTGAGTTTCTCGATCCGGATGACGTGATGCGGTTCGATCCCGAAATCGCTGCGATGATGGAAGAGAGTAAGATCTGGATCAGTCCGACGCTCCAGGCGTGGACCAAGTACCCTCGGATCGTGGCGCTGCGGAACGAGCGGGATATGGGATCGCTGTCGCACGAGGGTGAGGTCGAGCTCGAAGGATTGGAGAAGCGCGCTCAGACGCGGCTGGATGTGATGCGAAAGCTGCTCGAGTATGACCTGAAGGCGCGGGTGCTGCCGGGAACGGACTCGGGCGTCGGCATGCTCGAGTTTGGGCACCTCGATTACGACCTGGAGTTGCTGGTCGAGGTCGGGTTCACGCCTCCCGATGCGATCGTGTCGGCGACGAGAATCTCCGCCGAGGCCATCGGCATGGGCGACACACTCGGCACGATCGAAACGGGAAAGGTTGCGGACCTAGTGGCCTTCCGAGGAGATCCCTCACAGGATATATACGCAGCCCGAAACGTAGGGGCAGTCTACCAGGGAGGGCGACAGATCAGATGATCCAAGGCGAAAGGGAGCACGGGCATTCCTGAACCCACTCACACGGATCTCAAATACGGTCCGTACGAGAGAAACCCTCTCGACGTTTACAAAGCAGAGGGCAACGACCCTACACCCCTGTTCCTGAATATCCACGGGGGCGGTTTCCACCGAGGTGACAAGTCCGGTGTTAGTCATCGCCTCGTGGATTCCCTGACGTCTGCCGGCGTAACCGTGGCCTCAATGAACTACCGGCTCAGTGATACGGATCCCTTTCCGGCCTCGTTCGAGGACGGCGTGAGAGCGATCCAGTTCCTCCGTTACAAGGCAGGTGAACTCGGTTTGGACAAACAGCGTTTCGGCGCCGGCGGGGGCTCCGCGGGTGCGGGGATCACGTTCTATTCCGCCCAAAAGCTGGATCGCGCCGATCCCGAGAATGACGATCCTGTGGAATGCGAATCTTCGCATCTCTCGGTGGTGGCTGTAAACGATGGGCAGTCGTTCTATGACTGCAACCGAATCAAGGAGACCATATCAGGTCCGGCGTGGAAGAACGGGGCGCTTCTCAAGCTGTTCAGGCTCGAGCCGGACGAGTTCGGGACGGATCGAGCGAAGGAGATTTTCCACTCATCGTCGGGAATCTACCACGTGACTGAAGACGCTCCGCCGACGTGCACGTCATTTTACAGACAAAACCTGCCTATGACGGCGGAGATCGATTCGGGTTACGGGATCCATCATCCGATCTTTGGTACGTTGCTGAAGGCGCGTATGGATGAGCTGGGTGTCAGGTGCGACGTCTACTATCGCGAGGATGTTGGCGGTGAGACGGACGATGAGGTCAAGGCCCAGTTGTCTGACAAGCGGATTGCGTTTATCCAGGAGCACCTTCTGTGAACGGTCAAATCCAGCCAAACGTGATCTACGGGATGTATTCAGGGCTCGCGCTTCTGATGGATGTGTATACGCCGAACGAGCCGAACGGGTATGGAGTGCTCTTCATATCGGGAAGCGGATGGAGCGCGCCGCTCGGGTTTGGTTCCAAACCGCTGAAGCAGAGCGGACAGGAGCAGGTCTACGCGGTTCCACTCACCGATGCGGGTTACACGACTTTTGTGATCAACCACCGGGCATCACCACGGTTTCAGTATCCGGATCCGATCATAGATGCGCAGCGTGCAGTTCGCCACATTAGACACAACGCGGACGACTACGGCATAAGGCCGGACCGGATCGGCGCGGTGGGTGGATCATCCGGGGGCCATCTGGTGCTGATGCTCGGTTGTCTACCCGCGCCTGGTGATTCTGAGAGTGGTGACCCTTTGATGGCGGAGAGCGGAAACGTGCAGTGTGTGGTTGCCCGGGCCGCGCCATCCAACTTCCTCATCGACGATCAGGCCTCCGAGCGATTCCTGGGCTGTCGAGAACCCAGGGACGGGGACACCCTCTCCGAAGAGTATGGCATCCACAGAGATGCCTCTCCCATTAATCACGTGACGAGTGCGTCTCCTCCTACGCTGCTTATCCACGGCGAGAAGGATGACATCGTGGATCCCAATCAGTCGGTGGTGATGCACGAAGCTCTTAAGGCGGCTGGTGTACCGACAGATCACGTGGTGATTCCGGGCGGCGGCCATGGCGCTCGCTTCTCGGGAGCTACCGAACCTGTAGTAGACTACGTGGGACGGGCGATCAGCTGGATGGACCAGCATCTGAAAGCGCAATGAGCGACTTCACAACCATTCGAGAGCGGCTGTTCGAGCGCGAGGTCTACGGTTACAACAAACGGCTTCCGTTGAGTCTTCCGCTAGCCCGTGCGCAGGCGAACGCCATCCAGGCGGGTGGAAGCTGGGCTGACGTGGACTACGACGACAGGGGGCGATCTACCTGGTTGCCACACGCGCACCTGACCCGATCGATCCTCCTGCTGCGCGCTGGACGACACGATAAGACCGACTCCACCTTGGCCGACACATTGATGGGGACGGCACAGAACGCGCAGCGATTTTGGGTGACCCGGAAACCGGAGAGCGACAACTGGTGGCACAACACAATCGGGGCTCCGTCCGCTCTCATGCGGATTCTGGTTCTATTCGGGGAGGGTCTGGATGAGATTCTTTGGGATCAGACCATTGACATTCTGGCTGGTGTCGAGATCGGGATGACCGGGCAGAACCGTGCTTGGGTTTCGACGATCAACTTTGTCCGGGGTGTGCTGACGGAGGATGCGGATCTGGTTGCGCTCGCGCTGCGCGAACTGTTGGGTGAAGTTCGGGGGGCCGAGGGTCCCGAAGGGATACAGCCGGGCTGGAGCTTCCATCAACACGGTCCTCAGCTCTACCAGGGCAATTACGGTGCGCACTTTCTCGAGACAGTGGCGCCGTATGCGACCCTGCTGGCCGGGACTAGCTTCGCATTGTCGACCGAGCACATCAAGATCCTGACCGATCTGACCCTGGAAGGCACGAACTGGATGACCTGGGGAAGCCGAATGGACTACCACGTGGTCGGTCGGTTTATCTCGAGTCCCCACCGGAGTCGATGGGAATCGGAGAAGCTGATCGAGCCGTGCGAGCATCTGGCAGAAGTAGCGGTCAACGAATCTGCCGACTTGCTTGCGTTCAGAGACCGGCTCGAGGATCACAGGTCTCCAGGCGATGGAGCACCAAGCGGGAACCGGTATTTCTGGCGATCAGATTTCATGATCCATCGCGCAGCTGAGCGATACGCCTCGATCCGGATGAGTTCGACGCGAACCGTACGAAGTGAGTCGTGCAACCAGGAAGGCCTGAAGAACTATCACATGGGTGATGGGGTCACGCTGTTCATGGGCCGAGGAGACGAGTATGACGGCATCTTCCCTGCGTGGGATTGGAAGCGGATCCCTGGCGTGACCTGTCAGAGATCGGATGAGCCGCTGGAGCCCCTGAGCGTGGGAAAGGATCTGGGCGCAGATCCGTTTGTTGGGGGCGTTTCAGACGGCTCAAATGGTGTCTCCGCCATGCGCGCGGTCCGGGATGGTGTCTCCGCCCGGAAGAGCTGGTTCTGTCGAGACAACGTGATCGTCTGTCTGGGTGCGGATATCTCGGCGCACGGACTGCATCCGGTGGTGACCTCGATCAATCAGTGTCTGATGAAGAGCGATGTGCACATCGGTACGCAGGATGGTCCGGAGCCGTTTCTCTACACGGATCGTCTGTTTGGCGGCTTACCTTGGGTGCACCACGATGGGATCGGGTATCTGTTGCTTCAGAAGATGGCGGTCGATCTGCGGAAGGAGCCGCAGTGGGGCGCCTGGAAGGACATCAACGGAAACATGTCGTCGGACCGCGTGATGCGTGACGTGTTCAGCCTGTGGATCGAGCACGGGATGGGGCCTCAGGATGCGCATTACGCATACGCGGTAGTGATGGGCGCCGAGGTTGAGGCGATGACTGAACTGAATGTGTCTCCTCCGTTTACGATCGTTCAGAATACGGGAGAAGCACAGGTGGTCCGCTGGGGAGCGGCGACGCAGGCTGTGTTCTGGAAACCGGGGACCGTAGAGGTCGGGTCGGTGCAGGTGAGTGTGAATCAGGGATGTGTGCTGATGGTGGGCCCGACTGAAAGTGGGCTCGCCCTGACCGTCGCGAATCCGAATCAGCTTTCAGAAAGCATCGAGATTGTGGTGGAGCGGGGTGGAGAGGCGGAGACTGTGGTGGTCGATTACCCGAAGGGGGGAATGGCGGGAAGTAGTGTGACGGTGGAGGTATGATCGTTCCCTGGCTGAGCCTGGGAACGGAAAGGTGGCATTGCCTGATGCAGCGTCCCCACGCAGAGCGCAGGGACGAGAGGATCGCAATTGGAATGGTGTGGGCAGAGCCCACACGCTTCGCCCTCGGACTCTGTCCGAGGGCATTCGACTATCCCATCAGGTCGGAGGCGATTCCGAAGCTACGGGTGATGGCGTCTAGGGGATCGGGTACGTCATTCTTGATCTCGAGGCTGACCGGGCCGTCGTATCCGACGTCGTCTAAGACGCTGAACAGGTCGCCGAGTGATTCGGGTGTCTGCACGCCATCTGTCAGGGCGAGATGCAGGTCGTTGACGCCGTCGTTGTCATCCAGGTGGACGTAGCCGAGTCGGTCACCGACGTTGGCTAGCACTTCAGCGGGGTCTTCGTCCGCCATCTGTGCGTGACCGATGTCGAACAGCAGATACAGGTTTGGGTGTCCCGTGTCGCGGATGAAGTCAAGTGTGGACTCGACGGTGGGGAATGCGGTGCCCGGGAAGTGTTCGATACAGAGCTTGATGTCCACCGACTGTGCGTGTTCGGCGATCTCGGAATAGTGCGTGGCGTATCGCTCGAAGGTTTCGGTGTCCGTCTGGCGGCCCGGTACGACGTAGGCCCATCCCGCGCCCTGGTCAGACGCGTGGTCGAGGGCTTCTTTGACGTGTCGGTGCAAGGGATCGACTCGGGAGGGATCATCCGAGTTGAACGTGCTTCCCTCGAGCTTCTCGTGAGAGGCTGCAAGGCAGACCACGTCGAGATCCAGCGAATCGCAGGCGTCTTGCGCAGCCTCGGTTCGAAGCCAGCTGGGTCGGATGTCGACGGCCGTCAGACCGACATCCTTCAGCAGGCTCAGGACTTCCGGTTCGGGGTTACTCAGTGCCCATGCACAGCAGGAGAGGATCATGGCTCGAGTCTCCGTATCTAATTGTCGATGCCTTGTTGTGCGAATCGGCCGATCGTCAGCCTATCTAGGTCCCGCCGATCGATCCAGCGGGCTGCCAGCGTGTCGTGGCCGTCTGGTTCTTCCTTCACCGGCATCCGACTGTCAAGTTCGACACGGAACAGAATTTCGAGCAAATGGATTTCTGCGTCGTCCTGATCCGGGTGACGCTCAACCTGCGACAGGGCGCCAACGAGGTTAGGTTGCGAGAGGGCGGTCAGGCCTGCTTCCTCGGCAAGCTCACGTGTTAGTGCCTCCTCCGGCGTCTCGCCGAATTCGATGCCTCCACCAGGTAGGTTATACATTCCTTTGTATGGGCTCTGGCTGGCCTCGATCAGGACAATGTGGTCCTGACAGGTGAGCAGCTCGGACGTATATAGCGCTCCATCTAGAACCGATCCGACCAGAACATCTGTGATACCTGGGCGGGGAACAAGTGCGCCAACTGTTCGTGTATCCGACGTGGTGCCTTGAGTTGGCCTTCCGCAATCAGGTTTGATGTGGACACGTAGCCGAACAACAGCTGGGTGAGATGATCCTGCTGGATGCGCACACGAGCAACAGCAAGATGAGGACCATCTCGCTAAGCATCAGGAGTTCAGCCTCTTAACTCTTCCTTCTGCTTTGCCAGCTCGAGATCCTTCCCCTAAGCCTGAGCCTCACGCAGGGCTTTCGCGGTCTGGGTGAGGCTCAGCTTTGCTTTTCTGACCTCGGTGTTCCGCTCATTGATGGTGAGGCGAGCAGCCTCCGCTATCTCCTTTTCCATCTCGGTCGCCTGACTAACCTGCTCGTTCTGACTGACGAGCTTGTCGATCCTCGGGTTCGCCATTTCGACGAAGCGCATTTATTTCACGATCGTGGCTGCGATGAAGAGATAGGGCACGTAGTACACGGGTTTGTGCCTCAGCGGGTTCGGGCGAGCGACTTACGGTGCAACGATGTCGAGTTCCTTACGTCGATCGACGATGTAGTCGGCGATCGACACTACTGTATCCGTCCAAATACGATTCTTGTTTGCGTCGAGGTGATCGCAGAGACCTGCCAGCGACTCCGTTTCGATCGCGATGTGTTCGCCACCCACCCCGTGCATGCAGATGATGGCCCAACGACCTTCGGATACGGCCTTCTCGACGTAGTCGATCATGTCCTGTGCGCTGTGCCCGTCTACGGCCCAGGACCAGGTGTATGGCAGGTCGATCAGGGCGGGATCGTTCGCCCGCTCGCCGCCGCCTCTTCCGCAGACAAACCGTTCCGCGACGAGCGGCACGTAGGATTGGCGACTTACGCCCGACCCGACATAGCTCTGGTAGCAGGGATAGCAGAAACTCCGGTGGCCATTCTGCTCGGGGAACGCTTCGTTCATAACGGCGGTGGCGTGGTCGATGGTCTCCGCGATGTCCTCGAGGTTCAGTTTCTCGAGACAGTTGTGCTCGCTGAACTTGAAGTTGCACGAGCACGGATGACTGCTGGTGTGGTTACCGATCTCGTGACCGTTCCGGCTTACGGCCTTCCACCGATCCAGGAGTTTATACCACCGGTCGCCAAGTTCGGGGTTGAGGTAGAAGGTACCCTTGAGGTCGTGACGATCCAGACAGGGGATTGCGTTGTCCAGCTGTGTGACGATGCCATCGTCGAAGGTCAGAGATACGGCGCCGAATCGGCCGTCGGTCCAGAATGGGCTCAGGTCAGCCATGGTCAGGTGGGGAGCACGCCAATGTCTTCGCCCTGGCGATAGCGCAACGCATCGTCGATCATCCGGATGATGTCATACTGTGGCTCGAAGCCGATCAGGTTCCGAGCCTTGGACAGGTCGAACTGGTAGAACGTCGGAACGCCCTGCGAGACCACATCTACATACGAGATATTCAGCTTCTCGCTCAAGTAGGGAATAACCTCGTCCCACGTGAAGGCTTTGGGGCCGCCGAGTTGAATCGTCTCCCCAATGGCCGGTTTTTTTCCGAGCGCATCCAGACAGCCCTGAACGATATCCCTGACGTCGGCGATGTGCTTCTTGTAAGGCCTGTTCTTCTTGTCGCGTAACAGGACCAGCTTCTCCTCATCCTTCCAGAACGCTTTCAACTCGGGACGTGACTTGAGCTTGCTGAGGTAGAACTGGTTGAAGTCGAGGATCTCTCCCGCGCCAACGACGAGGCAGAATCGGATGATGGTGATCGGCAAATGGAAGGTTCTGACGTAGCCGTTGCAGAGCTCTTCACCCATTGATTTGGACAACGCGTACCAGCCCGAAGGCTCGCGCGGCATCTCGTCCTCCCTGATCGGATCTCCCATCCCCTCGGGTGGGTACTTGGCGTACTGAGCGTCCGTGCTGGCGAAGATCAGATGTTTGAGCGACGTGTTCGAGCGTGCAGCCTCGAGGATGTTGAACGTTCCCCGGATGTTGATGTCAAAGTAGTCGCTCTCCGAGAACGGGCCGCCCCCCTGGAACGCTGCCCCAAGATGGTAGATGGCATCAACCCCCTCTACGACTCGGTTTACGTCTTCGGGCTCGGTCAGGGATCCCTCGATCAGCTCGATCCCCAGGGCTTCCAGCTTCTGAGTACGGGGGTCCTGCGGCCAGACCAACCCGCGGATGTCGTGCCCGCCTTCTCTCAGCCCGGCTGCTACGTTCCCCCCGATGCGCCCTGTGATGCCTGTAATCAGAATCTTCATGCATACCCCTTGAAGTGGTGTTTTAAGCGACCCCATGGATAAGTCAAGACCCTGGTCCTGGCAAGGCCGAGGCGTCATCATGCTTGCCGTCCAAGGGGGAATGCCTTATAAAGAGCGCGTTCCTGAATGCGACTATACGAGAGGATAAACCGTGCTGACCGTCTACGAACTTCGCTCCCGAATCTCCAAATTGCCCCGTGTTTCCCTGGGTCACTTTCCCACTCCCATCGAATTTTGCCCGCGACTGACGGAAGCGGTCGGCGGACCCCGCATTTTCATAAAGCGGGACGACTGCACCGGGCTCGCGTTCGGCGGAAACAAGACCCGCCAGCTCGAATTCACGGTCGGCCAGGGGGTCCACCACGAAGCGGATGTGCTAATCGGTGGAGCGGGATCCCAGTCAAATCATTGCCGCCAGTTGTCCGCTGCCGCGGCCAAGCTTGGCCTGGAATGCAGGATCGCCGTCGTCGAAGATCACAAGACGGAAGAGTCGAAAGGCAACCTGCTACTGGATGATTTGCTGGGGGCCTCAGTCCAGACAGTGGACGTGCCCACGCAGGAAGAGCTGGATGTAGCGAAGGAGCAGGTCGCGAGTGATGTCCGATCAGAGGGAAAGAATCCGTTTGTCGTGATGAAGCCCGAGAATCGACCGTATGGCGCCATGGGGTATGCGCTGGCAGTCGCCGAGATGTCAGAGCAGATGGATGCGCTGGGTGAGCGGGTCGATGCGATCGTCGGATGTTCCGGTAGCTGCACGCAGCCCGGTATGATCTTCGGGAACAAAGTGCTCGGACTCGGCGCGCGTGTTTACGGGATCGCGCCGATCGAGTGGTCCTACGATATCAAAGATGCTTTCCTGGGCGTACTGACCAGAATGGTCGAATTGCTCGGGGTCGATCTCGCTTTCGACCGAGAGGATGTTTGGAACTCGCCGGACTACATCGGTTCTGAGGGCTACGGATACTGTTCGGAAGCGGGTAACGAAGCGCTTCGGCTAATGGCGACGACCGAAGGCGTGATCCTGGATCCGATCTACACAGGGAAGGCGCTCTCAGGCTTGATCGATCTCGCTAAGAAGGGCGAGCTCGGCTCAGATGAAACGGTCGTGTTTCTCCACACCGGTGGGACACCAGCCCTGTTCGCCTATACGGAAGAGCTGCTCGGGAAGGCCTGATCGTTGAGCAGCAAGGCCGCCCGCGAGGAATTCCGAGCCGTCCGATTCCGAGAAGGCGGCCGTCTATCCACGTTTCTTCAAGGCAGGGAAGGGTGAGTAAGCAGAAGGGGATCAGTTCCTCGGCGTTGTTGTTCCAGCGCAGCGAAAAATAGATCGCAAGTTCAGGGACCTGACGCTGCCACAGGCCCGGAGCCTGCTCAGGGATCGGTATCACGAGTGTCGCCTGACCGGCCTGCTGATTCTCGTCCTCAAGTTCGAACGGAGTGACGAAACCGACCGCGAGAAGATTGTCGACTTCTAACTGGACTATCTGGATCACGTCAACAATTGGGATCTGGTCGACAGTTCCGCCGACAAAATTCTCGGGGCCTGGTTGCTCGAGCGTGATCGATCCGTTCTCTACGACCTGGCAGATACAGGCGGTCTGTGGCGGCAGCGCGTAGCGGTTATCGCAACTTACGCGTTCATCAGCGCCGGCGAATTCGAGGATACCCTCGCGCTGGCCAAATAGCTCCGGAGTCACGAACACGACCTGATTCACAAGGCTGTGGGGTGGATGCTCCGGGAAGTCGGGAAAAGAAATTTGAAGACGGAAGAACGATTTCTCAAGAAGCACTAAAGCCGGATGCCGCGAACCACGCTTCGCGACGCGGTCGAGAAATTACCCGAGAGGCGGCGTAAGGCCTATCTCGAGGGACGCGTTTAGCAATACGGGAGTGAGAAGATGGAAACGATCTACGGTGTATATGATTCTGTCGAGGCTCTGACGGAGGAGACGTTCCGGGGCTTCTTCGATCGGTGCAGACCACAAGCGTCCAAGGAGCGGTGGACGGAGATTCGTTGGCTGGGCACGATGTGGGAGGCTCGGCAACGAGCGGCGGTCGAACTGAAGCCCCTGTTCATCTGGGCGATGAACGGCCACCCGTTCGGCTGTGTCTGAAACAACGGTGTCGTGCGCCGTGAGCGCACCTACTCCGATCCACGCGTCATCGCATTCATCAACGAGCACTTCGTTCCTGCAGCCGTGAACATCAATCACCTGCAGCGTCAGGCGGATGCAGAAGGCGAGTTGTTCAGGACGATCTCCTGGCAAGGCAGGTTCCGGCTCTCATACGAGGAAGCGAAGGCTGCTGCTCCGAACACGGAACATCGTGAATGTCATCAAGGGCAGTATGTTGCGAGCATCGACGGTGAACTATTCGGCAGTCGCCATACCGCCGACCCGGACCAGTTGCTCGAGATGATGCAGTCGGGTCTGGAGAATTGGTCCAACCGCAAGACTCAGATGACGAAGTCTGCGGTCGAGGATGTCAATCGAGACGAGCGCCACGTGTGGACCTATCCGGAGGATGGGCTGGTGCTCGAGCTGGGATGCCGTGATCTCGTGGCGACGACGGATGTGCCGGAGGAATGGGCGTTCGACCCGCACAACTTGAATCATGTCTGGCTGACGGCGGACGAGGTTCGCGAAATGGTTCCGCAGGATGTCAGGCAGGGCGACACGTTCGATCTACCGGAATCGATCCACCGCAAGCTGGTCAGGTTTCACCTGTTGGATATCGTGCGGGGAGAGACGCCTCCGTGGCCGAAGGATGCGCCAGACCGGGTGGCACTAACCGTGACGTGTACGGCAGCGGACGGAAACTCGGTTACGCTCGTGTTGAAGGGACACGGCATCCTGATCGAGCAGGGGGACTGGTGCACGCAGCCGACGCGAGATTCCGTCTATCGACGAGGCGAAATGTGCTGCTCGATCGGTGAACGCGGCTTCGAACCGTCGATCCTTGGACACGCTACTTTCGATCGAACGAATCAACGGTTCACCCGTTTTGATCTGGTGGCTGTGGGGACGCGATGGGGTGGGACGACGTTCAATTTCCGTCAGCGGGACGTCGCGCCGGCGCGAATGGGGATAGCGATGACGATCGCCCGGACTGCACTGGAGCGTGATCGGATACCGCCAGCGGGCTCGCCGGAACGCTATTTCGATGCGTAAGGAAAGCAAGAACCACGAAGACACGATGGCACGAAAAGGTGGTGGTGGGTGGGGGAGCCAGGCAGGGCGAGGCGCAAGTAGCCCGGGTTGGAGGCAAAGCGGCAACGAAGCCGGAACCCCGGGTCCAATGTAGAGTGGATAGGCGGCGCTTCCGGACGGGGACGGCTGCACAACGGCCTCGACGTCGGCGCCTATTGTAAGAGACCTAAGAGCAAGTACCCAAGCAATCAGAACTCTCAAGAGGTAACGCATGTTGAGTGGTTTGCTCGCGCAGCGCGAGCGAGACGGGGACCCGATTCGGGTCGGTCTGGTCGGGTCGGGGAAGTTCGGTACCGGTCTGGTCGCGCAGGTGGCCGGGATGCGGGGGATGGAAGTACGGGCGATCGCCGATATCAACCTGGACAGCGCAAAGGAGGCGTTCGAGGCGGGGGGATACACGGCCGATCAGACCTACGTCGTTCAGAACGGGAACGGGCTCGAGGATGCGCTTGCCACGGGAAAACGGGCGATAACAGACGACGGGTCTTTGATCGCGAGCAGCGATCAGATCGATGTTATCGTCGACGCAACGGGAATCCCTTCGGTGGGAACCCGAACGGCACACGACGCGATCCATCACAATAAGCACATCGTGATGGTGAATGTTGAAGCGGACGTGACCGTCGGACCCTACCTGAAGCGGATGGCTGACGCAGCCGGGGTCGTCTACTCGCTCGTCGATGGGGACCAGCCGGGATGCACGATGAACATCGTTGACTGGGCGACATCGCTCGGGTTCGACGTGGTGGCAGCCGGCAGAGGCACCATCATGCTCGGGGACGATCGAGAGGGTGTTCCCGACACGGTTCCTGCCCGGTTCGGGTTCAGCGAGGAGATGATCGCGCGCCGGAAGATCAACTTCAAGATGTACAACTCCTTCCGCGACGGGACCAAGGCGCAGGTGGAGATGACCTCACTATCCAACATGGCCGGTTTGCCGCCCGATGTCCGCGGGATGCATGAACCGTCGGTAAACATCTCGGATATTGCCCGGGTGCTGAGTCTGGAAGGAGAAGGCGGTGTCCTCAAGAGCAGCGGCGTGGTCGAACTGGCGAACAGTATTGCTGACGACGGTAAGACTCCGCTCGAACGACCACTGAATATGGGCGTGTTCGTTGTGATTCGGACGGATCACCCGTTTATCCAGGAAGATCTCAAGGGATACATCGCGATCGAAGGGGGTAACGGGCAGAACTTCTTGCTGTATCGGCCGTATCACCTGGTGGCCGTCGAGGCACCGATTACGATCGCGAAGGCGGCTCTGTTCGGTCTGCCAACGGGTGCCCCAATCGGGCATACGTCTGACGTTATCACGGTCGCCAAGAAGGATCTCAAGGCGGGTAAGGTGCTGGATGGAGGGGGCGGCTACACTGTTTGTGGTATCATCGAGCGGGCGGAGGTCTCGGTGAAGGAGGGGCTCCTGCCGTTGGGCTTGAGTAGTGGTGCTACGCTGACGAAGGATGTCGCGAAGGGATCGGCGATCACCTATGGCGACGTGACGGTGGGGGACGGATTCGTCCACACGATCCGTAAGCTTCAGGATGAGACGATGTGGGGGGCTGCGTGAATGTGCTGGTCACATCGGGTGCATCCGAGATCAGCCAGCTGATCGTTGGTGGATTGGGCGACGCCCATGCCGTGCGCCTGACCGATCTGGATGCGGGAGACGGTATTGTCGTGTGCGAACTCGGTCACGACGAGGCGACCGACCGGCTGTGCGAGGGGATCGATGCGATCGTACTCGTCTGTGAGCCACCGGATATGTTGGAGAGCGATCAGATCGACTACTACAGTCGTAGGGTCTACAACCTGCTTAACGCCGCCACTGAACAGGGCATCAGTCAGGCTGTTCTGGTCAGCAGCCTGGAGCTATTCGGGACGCTGGATCCGTCGTTTGAAATCGACGAACAGTGGGCACCTGCGGTGACACCAGATATCGGTATCCTGCGTCTCCATATCGCAGAATTCGTGTGCCGGGAGTTTGCTCGGTCCAGACAACTCGACGTGACGTGTCTCCGATTTGGTAAGGTCGTCGATGGAGCTCCGGCTGAGGACGAAACAACGGGCACAGCGGTTATTGATACTGTTCGCGTCGCGCTCGCTGATCCCTCCGGTGGCTGGTCTGTCTTCCACGTGGTGTCATCAGGGACGCGATTCCTGACCGATCGGATCGAGAAGCGGCTGGATGTCCAACCAAGGGTGACGTCGTGAAGATTCTGATCCTCGGAGCCGCCTCACGGTTGGGGCCCTACTGCGTCAGCGCGCTGGAAGGTGACCACGAGCTACGTCTCTCGGACATCGTGGCTGTTGAGAGCGATCACGAATCGTTGCATGTCGACATTTCGTCGCTGGAGCAGGTGAACGAAGCGATGGCGGGGATGGATGTGGTGATCAACTGCACAGTCGAGCGTAGGGATCGGAAGCGCGCGTTCGATGTGAACGCGCTGGGATGTTACCACACGATGCGCGCGGCGGTGTCGAACGGTGTGAAACGAGTCATCAACACGGGCCCGCACTTCACCATTCAGGGTCCGACCTACGAAAATTACGATTATGGAATCGGGCCGGAGGCGACGCCTCAGCCCGGGATTAATCTGTATGCCCACTCGAAGAGCATCGGTCAGGAGATTTGCCGGGTGTTCGCTGAACACAATGATCTCCATCTCCTGATGCTTCTGTTCTACATCTTTCGAGCGGATGATGACGGCAAGTTCAACCATCCACACCTCGTCAGCTGGCGGGACTCGGCTCAGGCGGTGAAGCAAGCCGTCGAAGTCGACCTGTCGACGATGCCCACGAGATGCGAGGTGTTCAGCATCTTCTCCGACCAGCCGCACGGGCGTTTCTCCAACGACAAGGCGAAACGCCTCCTGGGTTGGTACCCCCAGGACGATCTCAGCGAGCATTGGACGCGCGAATCGTGAGTGGCCAGACCACCTGATGGGATTCTCATCCGATCAAACTATTGGGGCGCGAACTGAGAGGGTTCGCGTCCTTCTTGTATCCCTCCTGACTTCCTTGACATCCCTACCTGTTGCCCTGTCATTTTCACGCCCAAACTCCATTCACCCTGGAGACGAGAGGAGGGATCTGTGGCAAACGTCGAAAAGGCAAGGATAGCAATCAAGGCAGGCGACGCTGATTCGCTTGGCGAATTTCTACAATCGAACCCGGAACTGGCCCAGGATCACTCACAGGACAGTGTCCGAACCGAGAAACCTCACACCCGTACCTTGCTGCACACCGTTGCAGACTACCCCGGTTGTCTTCCGAACGCGATCGAGATGGCACGTCGGTTGATCGACGCGGGGGCAGACGTGAATGCCAGAGCGACGAATGAGGACAACCCCTCCCGTGAAACGCCTTTGCATTGGGCTGCCAGTTGCGACGATGTCGACTTGGCGGAGTTCCTGCTCGACAGTGGTGCAGAGATCGACAGCGATGGCGGTGTCGTCTCGAACGGGACGCCAGCGTGGAATGCGACGATCTTCAGCTGTGTCAACGTAGCAAACCTGTTGATCGATCGAGGAGCGGCCCGGAATCTCATGATTGTGGCAGGCGCAGGATGTCGGGATTTGCTCGACGATTATTTCGGTGACGACGGGATTCCCGTGGCCGATGCGGGCGCGCTTCCGACCTGGGAGGAACCACGTGCCCCCAAAGCAGCACTGGACAGTGCTTTCGGCTTCGCGTGTCGTAACGGACAGGTCACTGTGGCGAGCAGGTTGTTGGCCAGAGGTGCAGACCCGTCGGTGAAGAACCCTCTGGGTGAGACACCCTACAAGCAGGCGGATGACCGTAAGCACCGGGACGTTGTGAGTTGGCTGGAGGCGAAGGGGATCAAGGAGTAGGAGCGATGGGAAGCCTACCGATCAAAGGGTCTCTGTTCATCAGTGGCGTGGGACGTGTTCCGGAGCTTCATCCCCGGTTTCTCAAGGCTGCTGGCGGAAAGGGTGAGCGTATACTGACGATTCCCGGTTCCAATGACCTGACGCAAAGCGATGATGTTCAGCGAGGTTGGCCGACCATCCCTGAGTTCGGGGATAGTGGGGTGTTTGAAGTCGACATCGATGCCGAGCACTTTCAAAAGAAATGGGGCTGGACAGTCCATTGGTCTCGCGATTTCGAGATCCGAAACGGTGCGGTTCTACATACCGCAAGTCGTGAGATTGCCAATTCGGATGCCTTCTGCGAGGAAATCCGGAAAGCCGGTGGTCTCTTCTTCACGACCGGTACAGCCTCGAAGGCGATGGCTACTCATCGCGGGACCAAGGCGCACTCGGCTTTCCCGGATCTGGTCGGCGGACACGGAAGTCGATCCATTTGTCGAGCAGTTCGGGTTTCTTCCCGATACCGCGATCATGACACACTTCCTGAAATGGAATACACAGTTTGCGATGGCTCGAGTTGTGGAGGAACACCCACACGTAATGGGAACCGGTCTTGACGAGCGGTCGGCACTCGTCGTGCACGGAAACGAGTTCGAAGTCATAGGAAGCAGCTACGTGGCGATCTACGACTACAACAAGGTTCTGCTACTCGATGGGAAGTTCTATCAGATCGCACCTGGAGACTGATTCTTTCTGTCAGAAAGACGTGTATTGGGAGAGCCTAAGACCTACCTCAATCAGTTGGTGGACAAGACCTGGCCCGAGATCTAGCAAGCGAGAGCACTACAGCCGTAGAGGAGTTGGAAAAAGAAAGAGGCGGATACTCGCACCGGAGTATCCGCCTTCTTTGTTGCATCGCCCGAAGGGGAAGGGATGTTGGCGGTGCGCGACGGTTAGGGTCGCTGTGCCTACGCGACCACGAAGGCCGCGGTTACGGTGTTCTATTTTCTGCCGTATTGGAGGATGAAGTCGTCGACCATCTGGCGGGCCATGTCGTCGCTGAACTGATCGGGGGGCGATTTCATGAAGTAGGCTGATGGGCCGGGCAGGGGGCCTTTGATCCCGTGGTCGAGGGCTAGCTTGCAGCAGCGGACGGCGTCTATCACGACACCGGCACTGTTCGGGCTGTCCCACACTTCGAGCTTGAGCTCTGCCGTCAACGGCACTCCACCGAATGTTTCGCCTTCCATCCGGATGTGACACCACTTCTGATCCTGGAGCCAAGGGATGTGATCGCTGGGGCCGACGTGGACGTTATCGTCGCCGAGGTCGTAGTCGAGCTGGGACGTGACCGCCTGCGTCTTGCTGATCTTCTTCGATTCGAGACGCGAACGCTCGAGCATGTTGTAGAAGTCCGTGTTACCGCCGAAGTTCAGCTGATAGGTGCGCTTGAGCTTCACGCCACGCTCCCGGAACAGACGGGTGAGCACCCGGTGGGTGATCGTCGCGCCGACCTGTGACTTGATGTCGTCGCCGACGATCGGCAGACCCCGCTTGGCGAAGCGCTCCGGCCAGTGACCCGTGCTGGCGATGAAGACCGGCACGCAGTTGACGAACCCACATCCCGCCTGCAGGACCTGCTCCACATACCACTTGGTGGCTTCCTCGCTGCCGACGGGCAGGTAGTTCACCACAACGTCCGTAGCCGTGGCCTTGAGTACCTCGGCGACGTCGACTGTGTCACCGTCCGCCTTGGTGATGACCTCGGACAGATACTTGCCCAGACCATCGTGTGTCATCCCACGCTGGACCGGAACGTCGAGGAAAGGAACTTCGCTGAACTTGAACGTGTTGTTGGGACCGGCGAAGATGGCCTCACTCAGGTCCTTGCCGGCCTTTTCGGAATCAATGTCGAATGCGGCGGAGAACTCGATGTCGCTGATATGATAGCCGCCGAGGTTCGCGTGCATCAGGCCAGGAACGAATGCATCCTCGGCTGCATCGCGGTAGTACTGAACGCCCTGGACGAGAGAAGAAGCGCAGTTACCGACACCCACGATGGCGACACGCAGTTTACGCTGACCCATTTTCTGGCTCCTCACAATGGATGATTTGGATGTATCGTGGCATCCGGAATGTGAGGGATTGACTCTTATGGGTCCAATCAATATAATTGATATTATACATTGAATATATCTATGAGTGGGCTAATGAACCTCTATCATCTCAATACCTTTCTGTCCGTCGCCCGGTTTCTCAGCTTTACGCGTGCCGCCCAGGAGCTCAACCTGACCCAGCCAACGGTCAGCAGTGGAGTGCGAGACCTCGAGCGATCGCTTGGAGTCAAACTGTTCAACAGGAGTGGTCGATCCATCGATCTCACGATGGAGGGCCGGCTGTTGCTCACGTATGCCGAACAGATCCACGATCTGACCACAGAGGCAGAGGACCGAATTCACCACCGGGAGATCGAGCCTGGTGAGAGTTTCCGATTCGGGGCGATCGATGCGGCCGTAATCTATGTCTTGCCCGATGTGCTTGAGGCCTATCACAGTCGGTTTCCCTCGGTCGACATTTCTGTCCAGGTGGACGCGTCCCGCTTTCTGGTTGATGAGATCCTGCGAGGGCGGTCTGAGTTCGGCGTCTTGACGCTACCCTATGTTCACCCGAAGATCGATACCATGCCACTGCTGGAGGATTCTCTGCCCCTGGTTGTGGGGAGTGGGCATCCACTCGCGTCCCGGAAGCGTGTCCGGTTGGAGCAGGTGGTCACAGAAACCCTGATCCTGTTTCACGAGGGTTCGGTCTCTCGGAAACCAGTCGACGAGCATCTGGCAGAGGCCGGTCTTTCTCCGGGAAGAGTGATGGAGATGAGCAGCCCGGAGGCTATGCGCAAGCTGGTGGAGGCCGGGGTGGGGGTTTCGTTTCTGCCCAATATGACTGTTCAGGACGCCCTGACGGAGGGAACGCTTGTCGCCCTGAACGTGGTGGGCGTCAGCATGCAGCGACGGATCGGACTGGCGTGGCGGCGGGGTCGGTATTTCAGTCCGGCGATCCAGGCGTTCCTGGATTTGATCGTGGGGAACTTCGGCCTGATGGAGGTCTGGCAGACCCGTCTGCGTGGGACAGACTAAGGCTTCCTAGCGAGGACCAGCCAGTCCCACGGGTATGGCGCACCCAGGTCCTCAGGAGCGTCATCGATCATCTCTGACCAGGGATACTCGATCCGGTCGACCCGATCTATTCGAAGGCCCTGGTCAAGGATGGCCGACTCAATCGATTCGCGGGTGTGGAGCTTGGTGGGTTCCGTCCCCAGCACGACGGTTCCCTCGAGGGGCGAGACCACTTCTTCTTCATAGACCGCCTGGACTTCAAGGACGGCGTCCTGACGTCGATCGCCCAGGTCGACGTTGGTCTGGATGATAGTCGTGTAGGTGTGGAGCAGAGACTCGTACGCGGGCACCACCAACAGAAGCTTGCCTCTGCGCTTCAGGGCACGTGTCACGTTCTCGAGAATAGCTTCGCGGACGATTGCGTCGGGGCTGAGGAGCACGTTCACACACACCGATACGTCTATCTTGTGTGGTAGCTCGATCGGTCGAACCAGGTCAGCCTGGTGAAATGTGATGTTTCTGGAGTCGGTGGTTCGCGTTTGTGCCTGGGACAGGAGGGCACGCGAAAAATCGATGGCGGAGACGTCCCGGAAGACGGCTGAGAGGATGGGGAGGAGTGAGCCATTGCCGCAGCCGAAGTCGGCCACTCTTTTCCGTTTTGAGGCGAGGTCGCGGAGGGTCCGGGAAAGCGTGCCGTTCCGGTCACGCTCGAGGATCTTGAGGACTTCGCTGTCGAATCGCCCGGCGACTCTGTCCCAGTAGGCCTGGTCCAAATGTTACCTGAAATCGGCCGGTGATTCGAGCTGGCCCAAAAGGACGCGTCGGACCCAGTCGAGGCCCTGTGTGGTCAGCCACCGGCGGATGTGGTCACTGTCCTGGTAGTTTCGGCTCTTCTCAACGAGACTGTTTTTGCCCGGACCGTGGACGGCCATGTAGGTCGTCCCTTCGTCAGAGGGTCCGACCATAGCGAGGCCCAGGCCTGTTTCCTGGGCAGCACTTTCGGCGAGCGACTCAGCGGACTCGCGTCCGACTACTTCAGCAGGCGGATCGTGAGAGATGACGCGGTCTCCAAAACCGTTCTCGTCCATGTCCCGGACGAACTGACCCTCGGTCAGCGTGTCCACAACGCCGATCCTGAGGTCCTTCTCTTTCAGTAGTTGGCCGACGACTTCAGCCACCGTTTCTTTCCCTTCGCCGTAGATGGCGACGCCCAGACGTTCCCGTAGCGTTGCCTCCGTTCCCGCGATCGCCGTATCAGCCTCTTCTTCGGTGTCGGCCTTGGTCGTGATCCTCACGTCGGTCTGACCTATGTGGGCGGCGAGCCCTACGGTCGGGTTGGACGATGTCATCAGGTCTCCGATGACGCGATCGACGTTGCTCTCACCGACCGCACACGTCCGAAGCACCTTCACGCGTGTGATCCTGATGCCGCCCATTCGCTCGATCAGGATCGGCTTCACGCTGTACTCCAGAAGGTGCTCAAGCTCACGGGGGACACCTGGTAGAACGATGATGCAGCCTCGTCCGCCCACGTCCTCGCTCAGAAAGCACGGGGCGGTCCCGACGGTGTTCTCGATCGGCGTCGCCCTTTCCGGCATGTAGGCCTGCCGCTTGTTGTTGTCCGCCATCTGGCGACCGAACTTCCGGAACCGTGCCGCGATCTGTCGTTCCAATTCCTTGCTGTAGATAAGGTCCCGGCCCGTGGCCTGCGCGACGGCCTGCCGTGTGATGTCATCAACCGTCGGGCCGATTCCTCCGGATGTGATGACGACGTCAGATCGATCCAGGGCGAGGTTGAGCACTTCGATCATCCGCTGCTCGTTGTCACCGACCGTCGTCTTGTAGTACAGATCCATGCCGATGTCACGGAGGGCGAGAGACAAACGGTTGGCGTTCGTGTCGACGATTTCGCCGAGCAAGAGCTCGGTGCCGATCATGACGAGTTCAGCGTTCATATTTTTTTATCGATAGTACGCGGGTCGAAGGTCTCGGGTCGAAAGTCGGAGGTCTGAAAGTCCGAACTGTTACTGCCAGTGGTCGTGAATACCGCCCGAGGCGTCGAGGACAGGATCGGTTGATGGGAGGGGTACGGTGCGAATCGAGTCGAGGATCTGCTGGCGGTCGAGGTCATTGCCGCGGCAGAGGTCCCAGTTGGCGGCGTTGGAGGGATAGGCTCCGATGACGAGGAGGTCTGAAGACGAGCCCAGGTTCTGGTGGCCCGTGCCTGCCGGTAAGAGGGCGACATCGCCGGCCTCGACCTCAAATACGCCGCCGACCTCGCCGCCGAATCGCACGGTGGCGGATCCGGCTGCGATTCCGAGGACCTCGTGTGCGTTGCTGTGGAAGTGCGGGAAAGGATATATGCCGTTTCGCCAGCTGTTGCCCCAGCCGTTCGTGTGGAAGGCGTTCTCGATTGCGATCGCCCGATCTCCGCTGGCATCGGCAAAGGCACCTTTGTAGACGATCATCGGCCACGTCGGGTGGTTGGGGATCGAGCCGTCGTCTGCGAACTGGTATGTCGATACGTCTGCCATGGTCACCTCACTCGATGCCGAATTCGCCGTCCAACGGGATGGGCGCGTCACCGCCACCGATGATGCTCTGGTCGAAGTCGATCAGAGCGCCGGTCATCAGGCCCGAATCGTCGGACGCGAGATACGCGATCGCTCGGGCGGCCTCGTCCATCTTGATCAGCCGACCGAACGGCCGTGTCGCCTCCGCCTCTTCGATCCAGTCGTCGCCGTCCGTATGCACCTGTCGCTGGATGACGTCCTCCCCGGGCGTGTCCATCCAGCCGAGCATTAGTCCGTTTACGCGGATGTGTCGACGTGCGACGGCGTAGGCGACGTTCTTGGTCAGCGTTGCCAGACCGCCCTTGGATGTCGAGTACGGGGTCAGGAATGGCTGGCCCCCGTAGGCCGAACTGGAGATGATGTTGACGATGGAGCCGGCCGTATCGGTCTCGCGCATCCAATTGATGCTCTCCTGCATCAGGAGGAAGGGCGCGCGAAGGTTGACGGCCATCAACTGGTCCCACAACTCGAGCGATGTGTCGTAGATCGTACCGCGAGATGTCAGGCCGGCCGAATTGACGAGGATATCTACCGAGTCCACATGGTCGCGGGCTTGTGCGACGATCGATCGGCAGGCTTCGGGATCGGCGAGGTCGGCGGGCACGAACCGGGCCTCGCACCCGATCTCAGTGAGGGACGCTGCAACGGTCTGCCCACGTTCCTCGTTCCGTCCTGTGAGGACTATTCTTCGCATCCCCTCTTCGGCAAACAGCCTGGCGGCCGTTTCCCCGAGTCCTTGCGTTGAGCCCGTGACGATCGCCGTCTTTTCCGTGAATCGACTCATGTCGTCTACCACTCGATCACTTTGACGACCGTTTGCGCGAGGGTCTGGTCGATCAAGGCATCCAGATCCATCTCGGCTTCGGTCTTGTGGATGTCGTCGAGCTTTGCGCGCGTCGTCGGGTGCTTTGGGATGAAGACGGTGCAGGCGTCCTCGTAAGGTTCGATCGAGATCTCGTAGGTACCGATCTTCTTCGCCTGTTCGACGATCTCGTCCTTGTTGTCACCGGCAAGCGGGCGGAGGACGGGATAGAGCGTGACATCCTCGATGGCCTTCAAGTTCATCAAGGTCTGGGAGGCGACCTGGCCGACGTTGTCACCTGTGACGAGGCAGTGGGCGCGTTCACGCCGTGCGACCGCCTCGGCAATACGCAGCATGGCCCGACGATACAGGATGACGCGATAGCCCTCGATTCCGTGCTGCATGATGTGCCGCTGGATCTCGACAAAAGGAACACTGTAGAGCTTGGCCTTGAACTGGTGCCGCATCAGGTGCTTGACCAGCTCCTCTACGTTGCGTTCGGAGTTCCGGTTTGTATACGGCTGGCTGTGGAAGTGCACGAAGCTGAGGGTGACGCCTCGCTTCATGATCTTGTAGGAGGCGACGGGTGAGTCGATCCCCGACGAAATCAGGCTGACTGCCTTCTCGTTCGACCCGACGGGCAGGCCGCCCGGTCCAGGGAATTTTTCGGCATAGACGAAGGTGCCGCTCGTGGTGACCTCTATGAAGCAGGTCAGGTCGGGGTCGGTCATCCGGACATCGGCCTGCGAGCGTTCCTGCACATACGCGCCCACGTCGCGGTTGATGTCGTCAGAGTTGAACGGGAAGGTCTTGTCGGAACGGCGGGTCGCGATCTTGAATGAACCGAAAGTGGTCTTCTGGGCAGCTGCCCATGCCGCCTGACGGATCTGCTCGATATCGTTGTCCACCCGGAGGGCCTCCGAGTAGTTGGCGATGCCGAAGACCCACCCAAGCCGCTCGCGGATGACGCCAACGGGAGACTCGGGTGTCAACTCGACGTAGATTCGGCCGGAGATTCGACGGATCGGGCCGATCTCTATGTTCTTCAGCGTCTTGTTGACGTTGGAGATGAGCTGATTTTCGAAGCGGCCCCGATTCTTGCCCTTGAGGCCGACTTCGTGATAGTGGATGAGGATGAGGTTTTCTGCCTGGGTCATTCACACTCCTGTAGAATGGCCTGAATATACCATTAGCCTCATGCGTGTCAACGCGCGGTGCTCTTTCGGCAGGGGCGTACCGGCAGAAGTTTGGAGTGTTCGCCTCGGGGAACGTCCTATGGCGGAACGAGTGCATCGGGCGGGATGCTGCGCTTGAGCACAACGATCGTGATGTCATCGATGCGGCTGGCACCATCCATGAACCGATCCACCGACTTGTATATCGTGCGGACAGATGACGAGGGTCCGTCGGTCGGAAGGGTGCGCTGTATGATCTCGCAAAGGCGATCCTCGGCACATATGTCACCCTTCGCGTTCTGCGCCTCTACCAAGCCGTCGGAGTAGAAGGGCAGGCCGTCACCCGGCATCAGGTCGACGGTTACGTTCTCATAGGGCTGGTCCGGGTGGATGGCGACGGGGATGCCGAGTGGCAGTCCGTTGAGCTCGACAGGCAATGCGGGCTTCGATTTTCGACCGATCTGATATGGATAACAGTGCCCTGCGTTGGCGATCTCGACACGGCCTGTTCCCACGTCCAGAATGCCTATGCAGCAGGTCACGAAGGTCGCGGCGTCTGTCTGCTTGTCAATCGCCTCCGAGAGGCCATCGAGAATAGCGCCTGCTTCGGTGCGGCCACGACATTCATACTTCAGAATCTCGCTGAACCGGAGTGCCGTTACGGCCGCGTGCATCGCTTTGCCGGATACATCTGCGGTCACGATGGCCAGCTTCCCGCGATCCTCGTCGAGCCACCGATAGGTGACGTAGTCTCCACCAACGTTATTGGCCGGTACGGACACGCCATCCAGAAGGTAGTTCTCCAGGTCGGGGGGTGTCGGGCAGCAGGTCCATCTGCAGGCCGTGAGCGATCTGGCGCTCGTCCCTCATCTCGACGAACTGCTGCTCTTGAAGCCTTAGGTTGGCCTCCTCGACACCGACGGTTTGATGGTAGGCGGACGCGATCAGGCCCAGAGCGAGCGGGATGAGGATGAGAATGGCGATCCTCGCAGGTGTGTTGTCGATCGGAACCTGGTATGGGATGACCACGATCAGGACGGCCATCACCATGAGGATCAGGTGACGAGCGTAGCCGTGGCGCCGAATCGTGTTCCGGCACTCGACATAGGCCTCGACGAGCGGCAGGTGCTGTTGAGCGGCGACAAGCGGAAGATAGAAGCATCTGAGGAATATCGTGAGTGCGCCGAGGGTCAGAATGCTGACGCCAACCAGTACTGGACCAATGAGATCTCAGTTCGGGTTTTCCTGGGAAGCCGGGAGACGGGCTGTCGCCTCCTCAGAGATGATTTGCGTCAGGATGCCTCTGGCACTCTCGATGTCGGGCACGAACGGAGGTGGTATCGATTCAAACGGCAGGACGGCAACAGAGACGAACAGGAGCGAAAGAAGGGACATCCCGGCGCCCAAGACGGTCGCACTGCTGAGGAAGGCGAACCGGATCGGGTGTCGGAAGGCGCGAAAGGCCGAGAGGACCCGAACCCTGCGTCCTTTCATCGCGTCCAGGACCATCAGGGTCAGACCGGCAAATGCGGCGGTACAGGTCAGCGGGAATAGGGAGGGACCAGGACCAGAAAGGTGGCTAGGAACAGGACGGGCAGATTCGTGCCCAAGGCTGAGACACTTTCGAACAGGAATCTGCCAATGCGTAGGCGGGGTTGCTGTGGTTCGAGCATGACTGACTCGGTCGAGTCAGCCTATTCTGGCTTTTCCCGGCTCAGGTTGTGTTTTCTGTAGAAGTGCCTGAACTGATCGTAGCTCAGGGAAAGAGATTCGGCCGCTTTACGTTGGTTCCAGTTCGCGGTTTCGAGCGCCCGTCTCAACATGCCCAATTCGAACGCTTCGAGCTCCTTCTCGAAGCCACCCGAGCCGGCGGCAGGCACACCGGCTACAGTCTGTTGGCCGTTCGAGATCTCGGTTGGAAGGTCTTCGACCTCCAAATCCCGGCCGGCGGCGACGCACGCCGCACGCTCTGCCGAAAACTTCAACTCACGAACGTTCCCCGGCCAATGATAACGCTTGAGGGCCTTGAGCGCCTGGTCTGAAAACGACCGCTTTTCGAGTCCCGGCACTTCCTCCAGGATCAGCTTGACGAAGTGATCGGCGAGGGGCGGGATGTCCTCCGGTCTTTCGCGCAGCGGGGGAATCCGGATGACCTCGAACCGGAGTCGGTCATAGAGATCCTGGCGGAAACGGCCTTCCTGGATCTCTTCCTCGAGATTCGCGTTTGTGGCGGCGATGATCCGGACATCCACCTGAATCGGATGGGCGCTCCCCACACGCTGGATTTCCTGGTACTCGATCGCGCGCAGGACGTTCTGCTGAAACTCGGGAGAAGTGTTGCCGATCTCGTCGAGGAAGAGTGTCCCGCCGTTTGCGGCCTCGAACTTGCCTGGTCGCTCCTCGGTCGCGCCTGTGAAGGCGCCCTTCTCGTGGCCGAAGAGTTCGCTCTCGAGGAGTTGGCTGGATAGCGCGGCGCAGTTCACCTTGACGAAGGGGCGATCCTTGCGAGCGCCTCCATAGTGGATGGCGGCTGCCACGAGCTCTTTGCCCGTACCCGGTTCGCCGAGAATCAAGACGGGTCGAGGAATCGAGGCGACGCGGGTGGCCTGCGTGAGGATTGCGTCCATCTGTCGGCTCTCAACGATCACCTGGTAGCGTTTACCGACCTCGTCGCGGTAAAACCGGACCTCGCGGCCCAGGTCTTCCCCCTCCGCCTTCAACCGTTCGTTCTCGTTGAGGACGGAGAGGACGCGCTCGAGCTTCTCCAGGCTCAACTCCAGTCTGTCCTCGATGTAGAAGTCTTTCTCGATGAAGTCAGTAGCCCCGTATCGCAAGGCGGTGACGGCCGTTTCGACCGTTCCCTTGCCGGTCAGGATGATGACGGGGATGGTCTCGTTCTCTTTGCGGATATCGCGCAGGATTTCCAGGCCGTCCGGTTCGCCAGGCCCATAGTCAAGGTCCAAAATGACCAGGTCGACAGGCCGCTCACCGTCCGTCAGGTAGGAGAGCGCTTCCCGTCCTGTGCCACAGGCGTGTACGGACCGTCCCTCGGCAACCAGGCTCTCGGCGAGGGTGTCGCGTATTTCGGGTTGATCGTCAGCGATCAGGATGTGCGCATTCATCGGCTACTCGAGAAATTCTTCAGCGATGGGGTGGCTGGATCGATCTCCGGTGGAGCGGAGCCACCGGATCGACTCCTCTTCTGACATGACTTCGAAGTCGACGGGCAGGTCAATCCGGAATACAGCACCTGCTCCCTCTCGGCTGATCAGGCGAAGCGTACCGCGATGAGCGGAGATGATCCGGCTGCAGATGCTGAGGCCGTATCCATTGCCCTGGTCCCGTGTCGAGAAGCCCGGATCGAAAATCCGGGTCTGAACCCCTTTCGGTATTCCGGGGCCGTCGTCCTCGACCTCGATGAACACAGAAGTACGCGCGTTGTCGAACCCTGTCTGAACGGACACCCGATCCGTTGGTTCGGTAGCCTGTAACGCGTTCAGGATCAGGTTTGTGACCGCCTCGCGCAGCATGGCCGCGTCGGCCTTGACCTGGGGCACGCGTTCCTCGGTCGCGAATTCGATTGCGCGGTCCGGATGCGTGTTGTCGATATGGCCGACCGTGCCGCGGATCAGCGGCGGCAGATCCACGAGGGTCGGGTTGATCGTGTCAGGCTTCATCGTGCGCAGGTAGGCGACCCACTGATTGTAGACCTGCTCCTGCTCGCTGATCAAGTTGTTCAGCCGGTCGGTCACATCCTGACCATCGCCGACGTCTCGGGCAATCTTGCGCAGACGCCCGCCACTCAGGCCCATGAGGTTCTTGATCCTGTGGCCGTACGTGTAGAGGCTCTCGTAAACCTGTCCACGGCCCAAGTCGATCAACTCGAGAGAGAGTTTCGCCAGGATGGCCGGTCCCTCCGTACTGAACTCGTCTGAAAGCGCCGCATACTCTTCCGTCATCTGAGACGGACTCATGTGGTCGAACAGGAGACGGGCGAGGTTCTGGTAGGGGAGCGTGTAGTCCGGCTGCAAGTGGATGGCGATCTTGAAGGTGCCCAGAGCAGGGATTGTCTGCCCCCCACTCATCAGCAGGACACCCAGGTTGTTGTGGCCAGGAGCGAACAGCGGGTCCGCCTCCAGTCCAAGTCGATAGACCTCGATGGCTCTTTGACGTTGGTCCGGGAAGTCATCGAGGAAGCTGGCGAGGAGGAAGCAAGCCCGGTCGAGGCTGTCGTAGGGCACCCCCCGGTCTACGGCCGCCAGGATCGCGTCGAGCGCTTCGATGGCCTGCTCTCGGTCGTTGGAGGCAGGCGCCGCGCCCCGGGCGTGGAGCAAGGCGATCTGGAACCGTGCGTCCAGGTGATCCGGGTTGTGCTCGACGATGCGCTCGAAGGCCTGACGCGCCGATTTCGGGTCGTCGAGCCGAACGTACGCGAGTCCGAGCTGGTAGTGCAGTTCTGCGGAATCGGGGAATGCCTCCAGCCCTTGCTGAAGGACCGTTCGCGCGTCTTCGGCCAGCCCCTGAGAGAGGTAGACCGCGGCCAGGTTGTGGTGGGCGCGGACATTGCGGGGGTCGTTCGAGATGGTCTTCAGGTAATGCCTACGGGCGTCGTCCAGATCGCCGGACTCGTAGGCCTCGTCACCTGCGCGTCGGGCCTCTCGCGCATCCATTACCTCCGACTCAGGCAGATCGGTGGCGATCGTCAGCTGTTCGTTAGTTGCGTTCGCCAACTCGAGCGTGCGATCCTTTTCAGGCTGGGTGGTCACGAAGCGAGCAGAATGTCGGTTTGTCTGATCATATACCCTGTGGATCGAGCCGCCGGAAGTCGCGACTCAGTTGATGGCGGGCTCGGTTGAGCCACGTCTTGACGGTACCCATCGGGACCTGAAGCGCGTGGGCGATCTCCTCGTATGAACAGTCTTTGACGTAGCGCAGCCACATCGCCTTCCGATACCGCTTGGGCAGGCCGTTGATGCCACGGATGACGAGGTCTCGTCCCTGGTTTCGCAGGACTACGTCCTCAGGTATCTCCCATCGGGTCGCTTTGCTGATCGGCGCTTTAGCATATTCCAAGTCTTCTAGGAGTTCCATCCAGTCCTTGCGGATCTTCTCGGACCGCCGGTGCGACAAGCAGAAGTTGATGGCGATGCGTGTGTTCCAGGTGCCGAATGCGGAATCGCTCCTGAGCAGGAGAAGCGACTTGAAGGCGCGGATGAAGGTCTGCTGGTTCAGGTCGTCGACTACATCCGGGTCAGTGGCCCGGATGTAGTCGACGACCACGTTAGATCGGTAGGTCTGATACAGTTCCGAAAATGCCGATTGGTTTCCCGCGAGCGCCTTCTTGATCAGGCGTGCTTTCTGTTTACGCGTCATAGGTTTTCCGTTTAATACTCGTCGTCTCGCGTGATCAGCCGGTAGCCGAAGTAGGCGATGGCCAGGGCGACCAGCAGCTTGATCGAGACGACGACGAGCATGAAGATCGATCCGATCAGAGGGAAGAGGGTGTCGAGAGCGACCCATCCTCCAACGAGGATGAGCAGGAGGCCGACAAGTTTGACGAGCATCTCTCTCTCCTATTCTTGGGACGACACTTTGGCCGGTTTGGTTGTCTCGCTCGAGATTCGCTGGAGCCGTTCGTCGATCAAGATCACGATATCCTGCAGGTCTGACATCCGGCTCTCCAGTTCGGCTAGTCGTTTCGATTCAGTATCAGCAACCGATTTGCTCGATTTCGTCAGCATTTTGAGCGCACGCAGGAATGTGCCGAGCACGATAGCAATGATAGGGATGAGCCACAGATTGAACCCGTGGTTGTGGATGCCGTGACCGATCCCGATGGTGAGACCGACGAAGACAATACCGACAACCAGTGCAATAGGACGATTCATTGGACTCCCTCTTTAAGCTGCGCTTCTTCGAGTCGTTTCAGCCGATGGTCCATAGAGAAGATGATCTCCTGGATATCGGTCATTCTCTTTTCGAGGTTGTGAACGGCTTAGTCGTTTGTCTCGGTGCCCTCAATCTTAGTGGTGAACGTAGATTTATAGATCTCGACGATGAAGATCAGTCCTCCGACGAGGGCCAGGAATTCTCCGGGACCCAATCGTGTCTCACTGCTGATCACGCCCCCGATGATGCAAACTCCGAGGCCGATAAAGCCTGCGACTGTGCGTTGTGTTGGGCTGATGGTTCTACTCCCGAGGGGTCCCGCTCCAGTCTTCTGAGTCGTTCGTCAATCGAGATGACGATCTCCTGAATGTCCGCCAAGTGCCTGACGAGTTCTGCATCCGAGCTTCTGGTTTTCGGGATCTCATTGACCGGCTTTCCGGAAATTGCGCGATAGGCACCGATGAAGAACAGGACGGCGACGATCGTGGCGAAGAACTGCCCGGGATCGAAGTCACCTTCTATACTGATCGCGCAAACGAAGATCGAGACCCCAAGGCCGATAAATCGGAAGTTTATCCGTGATGTGCGATCCATATTCCCTCCCAGAGGGGCTGCAGGGGCCGTCTGTCTCAGTTCTTCCAGTGGAGTTTCTCGTCGATGGCAATCAGGATGTCCTGAATGTCCGTGATGCGCCGGTCCAGCGCATCCTGTCGTTCACCTATCTGCTTGTCCGTTTCGCCCGGAACGGTTCCTTTGGTTTTAAGGTCGACATACTTGTGGACCGCTGAGGCCAACACGATCATGGCGACCATCACACTGATTGTTATCAGCTCTTCCATCGATGACCTCTCCTTCTACAAACTCGTCTACTGGTCTGGCGCCACCCTTCTCGGACTCATACTCGATCTCGGCGAAGTGATACACCAGTAGTCCCGATTTGGACACGCGCACCTCGGCGTGTCCACGGGCGGCGAGCTCGCGCATCATCTCCTCTGTTTTGTCTACTGTCAGCCGAAGGTCGGTCGCGGTTTCCAGGACCGTGAGGCTGCCGCCCCTGCTACGAGCGAGTCTGAGCAGACGGTTCTGATCCTTTGCGTCCCGTTTCCGGTCCGCAGACTTTTGTATGAGATGACCGAACCAGAAGCCGAACTGCCCCCCGACGAGCAGAGAGAGGCCGGCGACGATGTTCTCCGTTTCCATCGGGGTGTCGGAGAAACGGTCCCCGGCAGCGATCAGGCCGGCGACCATCATGATGACGGCGACAGCCTTGAACGAGTATGCGAACACGTATTGCACGAAACAGCTCCCATCGGTGGCGAGGTCGTTTAACCGATCCGGGACCTCGTTCAGCTTGTCCTTCATGGACTTGAAGTCACGGACCGTCCTGGATTTTTGCCAGCCGTCCCTGGCCCAGCTCCACTCGCGACGGATGTTGGACTCGGCGTCCTTGAGCGCGTCGGAGACTTCCGACACGATTTCGTCGACGATGTGGTGGATGCCCTGCGTGGACGAGTGACGTCGAGATCTCGAGTGTCTAGGCATCGTTCTTACCCATTTGTTTCTTAAGTGCCTCGAGTTCGGCGTCCACGGCCTGTTTCCGCTCGAGCTTGCTGAATTCCGTGTCGAGTGCGGCGCTAGGGCCGGCGATCTCCGTGTGTGCATCCGCCTCGGCCTCTTCGTTCTCGACTCGATTGCGGAATCGTTCGAAGCTCGAGAATGCGTCGTCGCCGATACCGGACATACCCTTGGCGATCTGCTTCCGGGCTTCGGCCGCCCGACGACGTGCGATCAGGGCGCCTTGACGTGTGCGAGCCTCGTCCCGCTTCGCCTTCAGCTGCTGGAGCTGCTGCTTGAGCTGAGTGGAGGTCTTGCGACTCTCTTCGAGGGCCGCTTCCAAGTCGCCAATGGCTTCCTGAACGGTCGTTTTGCGCTCGAGAGCACGCCGTGCGAGATCGTCCTCACCTGCCTCAACCGCCAGCTCGGCTTTCTTCTGCCAGCCGCCGACCTGGTCCTGCTCGTTCAGATACTGACGCTCGAGCCGCTTTTCGTTGGCGACGGCCGTACCGACCGATGCGGTCGCCTTGTTGACTGCCTCCTCCATCTCGAGGATCATCTGGCGGATCATCTTTTCCGGGTCCTCGGCACGGTTGAGGAGATCGTTGATGTTCGCCTTTACGATATCCGCCATACGAGAGAAGATTCCCTTTGCCATCTTACGTCTCCTTCAAGCTTCGATTTCAGTTCGCCAATCGTTCCAGATCCTTGCTGTTGCGCCGAGAGACTTTCGCAATGATCGTACCAAAGCCATCGAGCGCTCCAGGAAGGGGTATAAGTATTTGAAAATTAGTGATTTGTAAATATGCCGTAGTTGGCACCGGTTCCCAAAATCTGGTGATATTCACCAAGCCGATCGGTGGAAAGGGCCTGAGGTGGTGAAAATAACCCGTGAATCAGGACCGATGTAGAACTTTCTGAGTACCGCTGCGCTTGTCGGCACGGACCAAAGTTGATAGAATTTTGTCACCCCTTCCTCTCCGACGTCCCATATATGTATATGAAGTTACCCTCCATTGGCGCTATCGTTGCCCTTACAGTGGTAACGTGCGTCTCAAAGGCCTCTGCGTTGTCCGGCGTCTATGAAGTGCAGCCGGGAGACTCGCTCTGGGAGATCGCCACCCGGTTTAGCACAACCGTCGGTCAGATCAAGAAGCTGAACCGGCTGAGGTCGGCCCGCATTTACCCGGGGCAGAAGCTCCAGGTCGGCAGTCGGATCAAGGAATTCCTAACTCCGAACGGCCCCTACTACTGGAGCCAGCCGCAGCGTGAGCGGCAGCCCTCGCGCGACTATTTCGAACCCTCCAAGACAAGTGCGTCCGCAGACTACGGCAGGGCCTCACAGCTTCTGGCGGCATACCAGGCCGATCTTGGGACGCGATTCAAGAATCTAAAGGGTCGCAAGACGCCGCTGAAAGGGTGGCGAATTGTGCTCGATCCGGGCCACGGGGGCCGTGATCCGGGCGCGATCGTGTCGAACAAGGATGGCAGAGGCAAGTCGGTCCTCGTCGTTGAGGATGAGTATGTCTACGACATGACCGTTCGGTTAATGGAGCGGCTGACGCTCTATGGCGCGGAGGTCGAGTTGACCGTTATCAGCCCGAACCACGTGAAGCGTGACAACGTCCCCGCCGGGGAGACGTTTGTGAATGAGAAGAATGAGGTCTATAACGACGGGCAGTACAATCGTCGCAAAGACCCGATGGTTAGGCCGGGCTCGCACAACATCGGTCGCCGGGTGACGGTGGCGAATCGGTTCTACGGATCGCATAGCTCGCGAAAGACGTTGTTTGTGTCTCTCCACGCAGACAACAGTCCCGGACGGCCGAAAGGACCGCTCGTGATCTACCAGAAGAAGGGGGGACGGTCCGATCAGGCTTCGCAACGTTTCGCGAAGGTCATGCAGAAAGCGCTTGACCACCCTTCGGTGCCGTCGCAGATCGGTGGGCGGAACATGGCCGTCCTGCGGGGCAATCAAGCAAAGGCAGAGATTTTGGTGGAGATCCGGAACGTGTCGTTCAAGGGAGACGCGTGGGCGCTCCGGTTTCACGGGAAGCGTCAGGAAGATGCGGAGCGCATCGTGAAGGGTGTCCTGAACTACGTGAAGCAGAACTAAGGCGTAAAACGCTTCAGACGAAGCGCATTACCGACCACGGTGACCGAACTGAAGGCCATGGCGGCGGCGGCGAGCGTCGGTCCGCCCCAGGGAGTCAGCCAGCCCATGGCGGCGACCGGAATCAGGATCACGTTGTAGGCGAACGCCCAGAACAGGTTCTGCCGGATGATCCGCATGGTCCGTCGTGACAGCCGGATGATTGCCGGGATCCCGGAGAGGTCGCCTGACATCAGGGCGACATCAGCCGACTCGATGGCCACGTCAGTGCCCGTACCGATCGCGATCCCGACGTCCGCCTGAGCCAGGGCCGGCGCGTCGTTGATCCCGTCACCCACCATCGCTACCGTCCCGCGATCCTGCTGTAAGGCCTTGATCCGGTTCGCCTTGTCTTCCGGTAGTACGTCCGCGACGACAAGATCCAGGCCAGTGGACCTTGCGACCGCCTCCGCGGCGTGGATGTTGTCTCCCGTGAGCATGGCGACCTCGATACTCTCTTCCTTCAGCCGCTCCACTGCCTCCACCGCACCCGGTTTGATTTCGTCCGAAACTGCGATGATTCCTTCTATCTGCCCGGACACAGAGACGCCGACGACCGTCTTGCCCTCCTGACGTAGCCGTTCCATTTCCTCTCGATTAGTGTCGACGCAGGATGCGGACAGGTATCGCTCGGTACCGAGGGCCACCGAGATGCCATTAACCTGACCTTCCACACCTCCGCCCGCAATTGCCTCGAATCGGTCCGGTGCGCTCACAACGAGATGTCGCCGAGCTGCCTCCTCGACGATCGCGATGCCGATCGGGTGTTCCGAGTTTGCTTCGAGTGATGCGCTCAGGTGAAGGAGATCATCTTCTGATCGTTCACCCAGTGAGAGGATGTCCGTCACAGCTGGGCGACCCAGCGTCAGTGTCCCTGTCTTATCGAGCACAACCGTTCGGATCTGATGGGCGGTTTCGATGACATCACCGGCCTTGATGAGCAGGCCATGTTCGGCGCCCTTGCCGGTGCCGACGAGGATCGCCGTCGGGGTGGCAAGCCCGAGTGCGCATGGGCACGAGATAATGAGGACAGCTACGGCGTTCACCATGGCATCCGTCAGTGAGCCCATCCCTGCAACCCAGATCCCGAAAGTGACAGCGGCGATTCCGAAAACCAAGGGCACGAAGACGGCGGCAATCCGGTCGGCAAGCCGCTGGATGGGGGGGCGCGAGGACTGTGCCTGCTTGACCAGGTCGATCAGGTGAGCAAGGGCAGTCTCGGATCCCACGCCGGTTGCTTCGAAGACAAAACTCCCGGTCTTGTTGATCGATCCGGCGGTCACCCTGTCTCCGACGGCTTTGTCGACCGGCATGCTTTCGCCGGAGATGAGGGACTCGTCGACGCTCGAGACGCCCTTGGTGACCGACCCGTCGACGGGAATCCGGTCGCCTGGACGAACCTGGATCCGTTGACCTACCTTGACCTGGTCGACCGGACGTTCCTCTATTCCGTCGTCCGTGACGAGGCGGGCGGTTTCAGGCTGGAGATCCATGAGCGAGCGAATCGCGTCGGAGGTGCGGGTCCTGGCGTGATGTTCGAGCAGACGACCGAGGAGCACGAAGGTGATGATCATGGCCGCCGTGTCGAAGTAGAGATGGCCGGCAGGGGAAGACGACGCGATCGCATCGACAGTGACAGCGAGGCTGTATCCGTAGGCGGAAAGCGTGCCGACGGCGATCAAGCTGTTCATGTTCGCCGACCCGTGCCTGAGGGCCGACACGAATCCTGCCAGGAACGTCCAGCCGCACCAGAAGAGGACGGGTGTCGCGAGCAGGGCGATGAGGGCAGGCTGAATCGTCTGGTTCTGTAGTAGGTCTCCCGACCCGACGGCTTTGATAGCGATGCTCAGGATGGCTGCCGAAATTAGCCGGGACGTCAGCAGGTTTCGGTCGTTTGGAGTCGTCGTCTCAGATGACTTCGATACCGTGTAGCCGGCCGTCCTGATGGCGTCCGAAAGAACGTTCTCGTCCAGGACGTGATGCCGTACCGTTGCTTCATTGGTCGCGAGGTTGACGTCAACCGACTGAACACCAGAGACCGCGGTCAGTGCGTCTTCGACTCGACTCACGCAGGCGGCGCAGGACATGCCGCCAACCGTGATGTTGGATGTCCGGTCGGCGACCCCATAGCCAGCGTTCTCGATAGAGACCACGGCACGGTTGATCGTCTTGCCGTCTGCGACTGTGATCGTCGCCTCACTCGTGGCGAGGTTCACAGAGCTGGCGTCGACGCCGTCCGTGTTGGCCAGTGCGGTCTCAACGCGAGATACGCAAGCTGCGCAGGACATACCAGAGATCGGCAGGCGGACGGTTTGGGAATGTGAGGTGTTGGATGCCATCAGGGAAGAATATACCTGAGCTGTGGAGTCTCACCACCGTACACAAGAAGGCGGCTGCCTGACAGCTGCAACCGGCTGTCTACCGGGCCCATTCTTACCCTTCACAGTTGCGCCGGCGTGTGATCCTGGTCCGTCTACATATGAGTATGGCCGCGCTTCTATACACGTGGCCGCCGCAACCCTCCCTCGACAGGCTCCCGCCTTCGCTGAAGCTACGGCGAAGGCGGAACGCGGTGTTGGGGTTGAGGCCCTCGAATGACTCGCCTTTCCTTCGAGTCTTCGCGCCTTCGTGCTGAAAGAACTCGCCTCCGATCAGCTACGGAGTCGGCCTATCTCCTCACACAGTAGGTCGTACTCCTGAGCGCCCCTGGAACTGGCGGCGAAGGCAACGGCGGGTTTGCCGGCCAGGTTCGCCTGGTTGAGGGATTCGCTCTTGGAGATGATCGACCGGAGCAGCCGGGTGCGGTGACGGCCCAGCAGATCCTCCACCATCGCGTTCGTTCGCGTCGTGCGGATCTCGAACATCGTGGTGAGGATTCGGTAGCTGAGGTCTTCGACCTCCTCGTCCCGCAGTTCGGCGGCAGTTTCGAGGAGTTGGTCCAGGCCGGCGATCGCTCCGACACCGGGCTGAACGGGAATTAGCAAGGTGTCCGCGGCGACGAGCGCGTTGTAAGACAGGACTCCCAAGACGGGGGGACAGTCAACGACAATATAACCATACTCATCAACTACGTGACCGAGTGCCTTGGACAACCGCTCTTCGCGACGGATGCGGGTCTGCAGGAGTTCGGCGGTCTCGGTCAGGCGATCCGTCGCCGCGACGATGTCGAGGCTCTCGTAGTCTGTGGGTAGAATCGAGCGTTCCGCCTGAGACGGCTTCTCCATGATGAGATCCGTCACGTCCCGGTCCGGTGGTTCGGTAAGAAAGCACCGAGTCGCGTGCCCCTGTGGATCGAGATCGACGATGAGGGTCCGCAGGTTCCGTGCGGCGAGGCCGGTGGCTAGGTTCACGCTGGTGGTCGTCTTGCCGACGCCACCCTTGGTGTTGGTGACCGCAATGATCATGGTCTACCTCTGTGTAGTGTGGCTAAAACTGGTCCGGGTTCAAGCAGGCTAAATCGTCGGTGACGAAAAGACCGTCCTTCCGGACCAGTTCGTCATCGAAGTAGATTTCACCCCCGCCAAACTCAGGCGTCTGGATCGACACCATGTCCCAGTGCACGGAAGAGCGGTTTCCGTTGTCCGCATCTTCGTAGGCCTGGCCGGGGGTGAAGTGGAATGACCCGGCTATCTTCTCGTCGAACAGGATGTCAAGCATCGGGCGGTGGATGTGCGGGTTGAACCCGATGGCAAATTCGCCGATGTATCGTGCACCTTCGTCCGTGTCCAGAATTTGGTTTAGCTTCTCGGTGTTGTTTGCGGTCGCCTGGACGATTTTTCCCTTTTCGAAGGTGAGCTCGATATCTGAGAACGAGACCCCGTGGTACAGGGTCGGCGTGTTGTGGCGCAGGGTGCCTTCGATGGAATCCCGGACCGGAGCGGTGAAGCACTCTCCATCCGGGATGTTCCGTTCGCCGGCGCATCCCTTGCACGGGATATCCTTGACGCTGCAGGACAGGTCGGTGCCAGGCCCGACGATGCGGACCTGGTCTGTCGCATCCATTCGCTCCATTAACGGCAGCGTCGCCGTTGCGAGTTTGGCGTAGTCAAGGGTGCAGACGTCGAAGTAGAAGGTCTCGAAAGCCTCAGTCGAACTGGACGCCTGCTGCGCCATGGACGAGGTCGGCCATCTGAGCACGACCCATTTGGTGTCGGGAACGCGGATATCGAAGTGGACCGGCTTCAGCCAGTCGTTCTGGTATCGATTCATCGCTTGGGTCGATACGTCCGACATCTCGGCGATGTTCAAGCTGCCCCGGATCGCGATATACGCGTCCATTTTCTTCATCCGGTAGGCTTCGTAATCGCCGGCCAGGACGATGTTCTCGTCCGATCCGCCCCGAATCAACTCGCGCTGGATTCGGTTCCGTTTGAGGGTGACGACCGGATTCCCTCCGCGTTCTCGGATCTCGCGGATCAGGGCGATCACCATGTCGTCTGGGATGTCGATCGCTTCGATCAGAACGTTCTCACCGGTCTGAACTTTCGTGGAATGTCCGACGAGTACGTCAGCCAGTTTTTCGTATCTTGGGTCCTGCACGTGCGCTGTTCTGCTCCGTTTTCGCCCGTTTTCAGGGTCATTGAGGTGTCAGGCGGCGTCTAAGATAACGAACATCCCTGAGGCAGGCTACCTGAATGCCGTCGACGGGATGGCTGACGGAGGTGGGGTTTGCGATTTCGTCCATGTATCGACTTGAGAGACGGTAAGGTTGTCCAGATCGTAGGGTCGACGATCGATCGGGATGGGACGATAACCAACTTCGAGGCGTCTGAAGGCTCGGGCCACTTCGCCGAGATCTACCGGAAGGACGCGCTTCCCGGCGGGCACGTGATTCAGCTCGGGTCAGGAAACGAATCCGCGGCCGTGGAGGCCCTTCGCGCTTACCCTGGGGGGCTGCACGTGGGGGGAGGGGTAAATCCAGAAAACGCATCGCAATTGCTGGAGGCTGGTGCGAGTCACGTGATCGTCACGTCCTACGTGTTCAAGGGTGGTCAACTCGATTCGTCCGCCCTGGACCGGATGGTCGCCATGGTCGGGAAGGAACGACTCGTTCTGGATCTGAGCTGCCGAATGAGGGACGGCGCGTACTACGTGGTGACCGATCGATGGCAGGCGTTCACGGACCTGGAGGTCAACACGGACACCTTGAGCGAGTTGTCCGATCAGTGCGCAGAGTTTCTGGTCCACGGCGTGGATGTGGAGGGGAAACGCCTCGGGATCCAGGAGGAACTGGTCGAGTTGCTTGGACAAGAGAGTCTCATCCCCGTCACATACGCAGGCGGTGCCAGCTCCCTAGCGGATCTGGAGCTAGTGGATCAGCTCGGCGGGGGACGCGTTGACCTGACCATCGGGAGCGCGCTCGACCTGTTCGGTGGTGATGTGGCCTACGCTGACGTGGTGGCCTGGCATCGACGACGCAACGGAGAAGACGATGCGTCTGAGTGATCTTGGCGAATTCGAGCTGATCGACCTGATCACGCACCATCAGCCCGATGCCCACGGCCGGCTCCTGAAGGGGATCGGCGACGATTGCGCCGTGATCGATGGAGGGGGAAATAGCGCGACTCTCATCACCGTGGATACCATGGTCGAGGGGGTGCATTTCAGTCTCGAGACATCGACGCCGGAAGGCCTGGGGGCCAAGCTTCTGGCCGTCAACCTGTCTGACATCGCGGCGATGGGAGGCACACCCACGGAGGTGTTTCTCGCGATCTCCGCCTCCCCCGATTCCGATGCCACGATCATCGAGCGGATGGTGGGGGGGCTGCAGACGAGCGGCGCTCGGTTCGGTGTCCAGTTGGCCGGTGGTGATACGACAGCCACTGATGGGCCGCTTGTCCTGTCGTTGACGGCGGTGGGCGCGTGCCCGGTGGATGAGGTCGTATATCGGTCTGGGGCAGTACCCGGTGATGCCGTCTATGTGACCGGGACGCCAGGCGATTCGGCAGCAGGGCTGGCCGTCAGTAAAGGAGTAGACGGTGTGACACCCGCCTATCGTGAGATGCTTCTAAGACGTCACCTTCGTCCTGAACCACGGGTGGAGGCGGGACGCGATCTATCTATCCGGAAGGTGGCCTCATCGATGATCGATGTCTCTGACGGGCTAGGTGGCGACCTACGTCATATCTGCAGAGCAAGCGGCGTCGATATGGTGATCGACCCTGATCGCCTGCCGATTTCGGAGGCTCTAGGGGCGTTCTGCGACACATCTGGTCAGAATCCGATCGACATGGTGCTTGGCGGGGGGGAGGATTACGAGCTTGCATTTACAACTTGCAAACATAATTTCGCTGTAGAAGCCTCCTTCGAGTGCCGGTTGTCGTACATTGGGACGGTCACCGAAGGGGTGGGCGAAGTACGGATTGGGACCGTCGGGTCGTCCCAACGGTATGAAAAGAAAGGGTTTGATCACTATTCCAGGTAATACGTGTACGAGTTTTGGGCCGTGTGATCTGAATCACATAAGAATTGCCCATATGGGCACGCATTACTAATTGAGTTCATAGATCAAGTCAGGTTCGCTCATCAAAAGGTCGCCCCAGGGTCGGGGCTAGCTGCAGACCAAGCCAAACATGCCCCCAGAATGCCCATACGAGTATTGGATGAAGTAGGTCCGGACTTTCCGGACCTAATACGACCATTTCAGGATCGCGTTCCCGCATCTCGTCAGTATTCCCAAGTTCTATGGTGAGAACTGGGGAACGGAGTTCCGTGGTCACGCCCGCGAGTTTGTCCGAAACGAGGACGTGCACGCCGTCAAGCGCGCGTTTGACAGTTCGGGGTATGGGACGGAACGCTGGAACAAGCTCATTTCCCTCAAGTCGGACTACCTCACTCTCCGGTTCGACCAGATTATCGCCCTCAATGGGTTCCACGGTACGGAACGGACACGCCGAATTGGATGCGAGTGTTATCCAGGCGGAGAGTATCCTCGGCAGGGATCTCTGGAACCTGCAGCTTGAGTCTCCCGCGTCGTTTGTTGACCTTCTGGACGGGGCTGTGGTCAAGGATGAGTCTGCTGAGGGAGAGCAAGAGACCGAACAGGAATCCGTCGATCTTCGTGCTCCCGAGGCGCCGGCCGACGATCTGAAGATCAAAGGGTTGATGGAAAATCTGAGGCGCGAGAAGCATCTCCAGAAGAAGTTCGAGGATGATCTCGAAGAGACCCGCGAGGCACTGAAGGAACAGGTGCAACGACTCCACGTGGTTCTGAAGGAGGAGGACCAGATCCCGACGATCGACGAGTTCGAGCAGATGTCGGGTGACTAGTTGATGGACTGCATTGGCGATGTGGAGGAGCAGAAGGTGATGGCCGGTCTTGATGCGCTGGACGCGCAGGAGGAAAGCTACCAGAAACAGATCGAGTAGCTGGATGCGATCCAAGACGACATGGGCAAGCTGAAGGAGTCCAACCTGGCTGTGGGAGTCGAGGAGACGCTGGACGAGCAGCGGAGTCAGATGCACGTGCTGATGAACTACTCAAAGAGCCTCAAGGCCCAGAACGAACAGCTGGTCGAACGGCAGGAGCCTCTGAGGAACCTCGTACAAAAGCTGAACCTGCAGAACAAGGTGCTCGTGCGGTATATCCGCGTGAACCACGACAGCAAGTCTATGCCGGAGAACGCGTTCCTCTAAGAGTGTCTCAACCTAAGAGTCGATGCAGCGGCGCAGATGTTTAGTCTGCGACCGCCTTTTTTTTTGGTCGAGACGTCTTTTCTTAGATGCTTTGGTAGGTTTGGTCGGACGACGTGGAGGCGTTCGCTTGGCCCGAGCCTTCAGCCGCTGGGTTAAACGCATAAAAGCCAGGTCCCGATTGCGAATCTGGCTCCGATGGTCGGCGGCCACGACAACGATCCCGGTGGGGATGTGGGTCAGCCGAACGGCCGTTTCTACTTTGTTGCGATGCTGTCCGCCCGGACCGCCCGCCCGGAAGGTTTGAACGGTGGTTTCCCGCTCGAGCCGGTCACGGTCGGTGTCAGGAAGCACGTTGAATCAGGCGAGTCCTGCTCTCCTGAGCGCGTCGGCCATCGCATTATCGGCCTGCCCCGCCAGCTCCTTCTCTTTAGCCTGATAGTCGGACATATCCTGAGCGGCTGCTGCCTGCTCTGCGAATTCCGAGACCGCACGGATTGACAGGGAGATCCGACGCTGCACGGTGTCAACCTGCTGCACCCTGGCCTGCACTTCCTGGCCTACAGACAGGACCTCGCCCGGTGTTCCGATCTTTTTTTCTCCAGAGATCTGTGAGATGTGTATGAGTCCCTCGATCCCCGGAGCGATCTCCATAAACGCGCCGAAGTTCTGGAGGGAGACTACTTTCCCTGAGATGACATCGCCTTCGCGTGCGACCTGGTGAATCTCACTCCATGGGTCAGGCAGCAAGGCCTTCATCGAGAGTGAGATCCGTTCCTTGTTCGATCCCAGGTTCTCCATGTCGAGGATCTTCACGTCGATCTGATCCCCGGAGTTCAGGGCCGAGTTGGGGTCGTTCACTCTCTTGTGGCTGATCTCGGACACGTGTACGAGACCCTCGATGCCGCCGATGTCGACGAACGCGCCGAACCGTTCGATCCGGGTGATCGTCCCCTTGATCTCGTCGCCGACGTTGAGCGTCGCGCGCAGGGCTTTGGCGGCGACCGCCGCTTCTTCCTCGAGGATCGCCCGCCGCGAAACAACGATGTTTCGACCGCCGTTCTTGAGCTCGAGAACCTTGAAGCTCTGGGTCTTACCGGCGTAGGACTCGGGCTCGGAACAGAATCCCATCTCGATCTGGGACATCGGGCAGAAGGCCCGCATGCCGCCTAGGTTGACGACGAGGCCACCCTTATTGAATCCGGTGATCTTTCCGTCGATCGGGACGGCGTTTTCATACGCTTCGCGGATAGCCTGGCGGCTGGACGACTTCATCGATTTTCTCAGCAGAATCCCGCCCTCGACGGCAGCCACGTAGGCCTCGAGCTTGTCGCCCTCCTTGATGCTGAGCTCGCCGGAAGCGTCCCGCAGCTCCTGGAGGTCGATGACGGCCTCGCTGCGGCCCCCGAAATCGATGAACGCGCTCGAGTCGTCCATCTTCTGAACCACACCCGAAATCTTCTGCCCGACCGAGACATCCTTCTGCTCTTTTTCGGTCTTTTCCTGCTCGAGCAGGGTGGCAAACTCCTGGGTGCTGCCGTCCTCGATATACTTCTTGTCGAGGTCCTCGATCTTCTCTGAATCACTCATGAGTACACTGCCTGTTGTTGCCGTAGTTTCGAATGGCATGGAAAGCTCATAAACTTAAGGAAAAGTGGTCCTTAGGCAACATTTTTTCGTAAATTGGGTGCCTCCAAAGCCATTTTTTGCCGTCCACCCGACGAGGAAACCGTGTCCGACCGACGTCCCAACATCGTCCTGATCATCACTGACCACTTCCGTGGAGATTCACTGAGTCGGCTGGATCACCCGGTTGCTGAAACCCCCCACCTGGACGGGATGTCCGCGAAGGGGGCGATGTTCACGCGAGGATACTCGCCCTGCCCGTCCTGCTGTCCGGCCCGGCGTACCTTGATGACGGGTCAGACGCCGGCAACGCACGGGATGGTTGGCTACCAGGACAACGTGCCATGGACTTATGACGTCACGATGGCGGGGGAACTGACGAAGGCAGGGTATCAGTCGATCAACATCGGCAAGACGCACTTCTACCCGAGGCGACTTCACCTCGGGTACGAGCAAATGATCACCCCCGAGGATTACTCGGCATGGCTCGACCGACAGCCTGGTGTGCTTGGCGAGAAGTTCGCCCACGGCGTGGACTCAAACTCGTGGATGGGACGGCCGAACCATCTGCCCGAGATGCTGATGGAGGAGAACTGGTTTGTCGATCAGGCCCGCGAGTTTCTGGACAGACGTGACCCGACGCGACCGTACTTCTTGACGTTGTCGTTCAATGGACCCCACCCGCCGTGGTGCCCTCCCCAGGTGTACTACGATCAGTTCGTGGGGCGTCACATGCCTGACCCGTTTATCGGCGATTGGGCGGAGCGACACGCGACCGGTGCCGAGTATCCGATGGACGTGAACGCGTGGCGGGGGCGTGTGTCTGACATTGCGATGCAGCGGGCGCGTGTTTCGTATTTTGCCTATCTGTCTTACTTGGACGCGCAGGTCGGCCGTTTCCTTCGGCTGGCCCGGACGGGTGGACACGGTGAGACGTTCGTGCTGTTCACGTCCGATCACGGTGAGATGCTTGGGGATCACCATCTCTGGCGGAAGACGTATGCTTATGAAGCATCGGCACGGGTCCCGTTTATCGTGCAAGTACCGTCCAGTCTGGGAACCGACAACAACCGCACGATCGACGAGCTTGTGGGGTGGGAAGACATCATGCCGACGTTTCTCGACGTCGCAGGAGCACCGATTCCCGATACAGTCGAGGGACGGAGTGTCCTTCCCCTTTTGCGGGGGGAGACGGACGGCTGGCGGGACGCCTACCACGGTGAACACTCGCCCTGCTACCATCTCGAGAACGCAAACCAGTTCCTGACGGATGCGGACTGGAAGTATATCTGGAATCCGATCACAGGTGACGAACAGCTCTTCCACCTGGCGTCGGACCCGAACGAGTGTCAGGACCGATCCGAAACGGATGTCGACGTGCTGGAAGGCTGGCGAGAGAGAATGGCGGACGTCCTGTCCGGTCGGCCGGAAGGTCTGTCGGACGGGAAACAGTTGACTCCTGCGCCCGTTGCTGCTTGGCGCGGCGGCCATACGACAGACGTCCACCTCGGGTGAAAGGAATGTAATGAGCGAAGCCGAGGACTATGCGAGGGGTCGTTAGATCTTGAAGGAGATGCTCGGAGATCAGGTGGACGCAGCAGCGGAGTCGATGAAAGCGCTGGATCCGGACTTAGAGCGGATAGCCATGGCATTCGTCATGAAGGACTTGTATGGCCGGGATGGGCTCGACCTGAAGACGCGTCTGCTGTGCACGATCGCCGCCTTGGCGGTCATAGGGTGGCCGACCCAGCTGTCTGTGCACGTGGGCCGGGCGATAGGGACCGGGCCCACGCCGGCGGAAATCCGCGAAGTCATCCTCTAGATGGCCGGGTTCGGAGGCTTCCCCGCTACCTGGGACGCCCTGGTGACCCTGAAGACGCGTCTCGATACGTAGCGTCTTGACTTGTCCCGGCCGACCGGCGAAATTACCGAAAGATCAATCACTTAGAGGTATTTTCTAGTGGACTATACCGCAGAAGTCACTCAGCTTTTAGTCATTGTCATCGTCCTTGGCGCGGCCTACATCGGTGTGCAGGTCTGGACGCGCAGTAAGAAGAACCGCGATGGCGGTGGAGGCGGACTCCTTGGCAGGTTTGGTGGTGGGGGTGACAGCGCGGGCGCAGCCGGTGGGAGCGCACCCTTAGGTGGCGGACTGGACGATGAAGACAGCGATCTCGGCGGCGTGGGCGGGGGGAAGGGCTCGGACCGAAACAAGGGCCGATTCCAACTGCAAGGTCGCGATGCCGAGGTAGCTGCCAAGGTGCTGAAACGTATGCTGAAACAGGATCCTGGTTTCAAGCAGGGGGAAGAATGAGATATCGAAGAGAACCCACGACAGATCACTTTTGGTCCGGATTCGTGGTCGGGGCGGCGCTCGGTGGTGTGGTTGGCGTTGTACTGGCGACAGAACTTGGGCGTAGAGCCCACGAGCGGCTCGAGACGGCGGTCGTGGATGTCCGCAGCAGGCTGAACGGCGTGGCGGAGACGCCCGATCTTGAGGTCGAAGAGGCCGAGGAAGCGGAAGAAGAGAGTTCGAGCTGATTCAAACTCTTTCAGGTTGGACCATCAGGGAGCCACCTCAGTAGCGATGGCAGGTGGCTCCTTTTTTAACGCCGGCATCGACCGGTCCGGGATCTACGTGGTCGTGGAGAATGTGCGGTCGCTGTTCAACGTGGGCGCCATCTTCCGGTCGGCCGATGGGGTCGGTGCGTCAGGCGTTCTTCTGACGGGGTTCACGGGACAGCCTCCCAGGAAGGAGATCAGCCGTGTTGCGCTCGGGGCTGATGAGTATGTCCCGTGGGCATACTATCCTGATGCCCTGTCCGCCATCGGCGACCTCAGGGAACAGGGTGTTCAGGTCCTGGCCCTCGAATCCTCGCCAGAGAGTATCGACTACCGGGAGCAGGCCTTTCATTTCCCGGTCGCCTTTGTGGTGGGGCACGAGGTGGAGGGGGTTCGCCCGGAGACGCTCGAGGCGTGCGACTCGATCATTCATCTCCCTATGCTCGGACAAAAGGTGTCCCTGAACGTGTCCGTGGCTGCGGGGATCATGCTCTACAGACTGCTGGAAGCAAAGACCAGCCGAGACTCGGCTTGAGTCGACACTATGGCTGATGCAAACGGGTCGCGCGTCGCGCAACTTGAAGAAGAGAACCGGGAACTGAAAGCAGAGGTCAGTCGTCTTCGCGAGGAGAACCGTCGCTGGGCGAAGCTCGCCGGGACAGACGCGTTGACGGGTCTCCCGAACCGGATCTCGTTCTGCAGAGCGTTCCTCCCTCAGACACTGACCCAATCGGTCAAGGAAGGGCACCCGGTCGGTCTCATCCTCATCTCTCCTGACGCCCTGTGGGAGGTGAACGAGTCGCGCGGCCGCGAGGCAGAGGATCAGGTGATCAAGGGGCTCGGTCAGTTGATCCAGTCGCTCGTCGGTGACGAAGCCAAGCTGGGGCATATCGACGGGGAGAACTTCTGCCTGATGGTATATCCGGGTGAGCTCGAGGCGGTGCGTAGCCGGGCGAACATGGTGCGTGCACGCGTCCGGACCCACGAGTTCCCATGTGGAGAGGCGTCGGCCCAGATCACGGTGAGTGCGGGGATCAGTTCGGTGCTTCCCGCCGAAGGGGCCGATTTCAAGGGGTTGGGCGAGTCGTATCTCAGAGACCTGAACCAGGCGCTGCATTCTGCGAAAAAAGCCGGGGGTAACCGAGTCGAGGTCACCTGACAAAAGGGACGGCTCACGAAGAAGGATCTGGCATGGCTGTTTGTATGTGGTTTGTTACCGCCATACTCCTGGCGACAGCGCCGGCGGACGGTGCACTCAGGCTGCACTTTCAGGCGACCGGTTCACTGGCTTCCGATTTTGATAACGACGGGGCGGTCGGCTTTACCGATTTCCTCGCGTTTACCGAGCGATTTGGCGCGTCGGTTGGTGAAGCCGGATACGACGTCCGGTTCGACCTCGACCAGAACGGGATCGTCGACTTCCAGGATTTCCTGCTGTTTTCCGACGCGTTCGGCACAACCTCTACCCCTCCCCAGACTTCTCCTGACCTCGCCCTGTATATCCTGGATCCGGGTTCCAGTTCGATCGACGTCTACAACATCAAGAACCATCTCGCCCAGACGTTCCTGCCCTTCCGGAATCCGGGCAGTATGAAGATCTCCGACGATCACGAGCGGATCTACGTGAACGAGCAGTACGGCATGTTCGTGATCAACGACGCTCACGAGGTGCTCTACAGTGTTCCCGGTAGGACCTCGGGAGCACTCGCGCTCCATCCCAACGAGACATTCGCCTACACGGCAGAGGCGGCTAACAACATCGTCCGGGTGATCGACTTGACCGCTCAGGCGCCAGTTGACACGATCCAGACGGGAAATCGTCCGGGAAAGATGGCGGTTTCACCTGACGGCCGCTGGTTATACGTCGCCAATCTGAACGACATCTCCGTGGTCGATCTAACGCAGAATCAAGAGGTCCTGCGTGTCGATGTGAACGGAACGCTCGACTCGATCGTCATCGACGTCACCGGAAATCGGGCCTATTATACAGTGAGAGATCGAGCGACGGTTGGCGTGCTCGATACCGGGACAAACGCCATCGTGGGCGAGATCCAGTTCGATGCAGAAGACGTTAACGCGATGCGGCTATCTCAGGACGGAACGCGCCTGTATGTGAATACCACGACGTCGCTGGTGGAACTGGATGTAACGCGGAACCTCGTGATCAGGTCGATCGAACTGGCTGCGGCCACGAGCGGTCTGGGGATCACGCCCGATGGACTGACGGCGTATGTTGGGGCACTGGAGCCTCAGATCTTCGAGCCGGGCCTGGCGGTGGTCGATCTCACCGAGTGGAGATTGCTCGGGCGAGTCCGCGGTTTCGTCTTTCCCTTCGATATCCGGTTCCGCCGTACCAGTTTCTCGACCGATGAGACCGAAGCCGCATTGATGTTGCCCTGAGAGAGCGACGTGGCCGACAAGAACGGAAAAGGCAAATCGAAACCGCTGGAAGGTCTGCTCAGCAGCTTTCTGAAGCCGTTGAAGAAGCATCGCGTGACCCTGACGCGCGCGGGCAAGTCCGACGCGCAGATGAAGAAGGGCAAGGCCAAGAAGGATGCGGCCAAGGGTCTCAAGAAGACCAAGAAGCCGATTGCGTTGCCCGGACGGCACGAGCGTCAGACCAACGAGCTCAAGACGCTGGCCAACATCGGCAAGCGTGACCCGGAACGGCTGGCGTCGATTATCACGCGGATGTTGATGGATGAGGACGAGATTAAGGAACGGGAGCGTCTCAAATACGAACGAATGATCTGGCGAAAAGCGGAGAATTACGGTCAACCACCGCCTGATGACGGGGCGGGGGAGGGATCGAAGAACAATGGGTCTGTCGAGTGAGTCGGCAGGCCCTTTATCATGGGGGTGAGTAGAGGACGCTGAGGTGGATGGGCGCCTCGATCCGGGATTATATTCCGTCGCTTTGGTGGCGGGGTGGCGCGTCCGGCTTACCTCGGGCTGATGATGGAACCCTCCCTCGACAAGCTCGGGACGCGGCGTTGGGGTTGATACCGGAAAGGCTGAATTTCAGGGTTCGCTGAGGATGTCGATGCGGACTTCGGCGACGCCCTCTTCGACCAGGTCGAGTTTCTGGGCGGCGCCAAGTGAGAGGTCGAGGATGCGGCCGAGGATAAAGGGGCCGCGGTCGTTGACGCGCAGTTCAAGGGAGCGGCCGTTGCCGGTATGGGTGACGCGGATGACGGTGCCCAAGGGGAGCTCTCGGTGGGCGGCGGAGAGACCGTACATGTCGAAGATCTCTCCGTTGGCGGTCTGGCGTCCGTGGAACTTGTGGGCGTAGTAGGAGGCCATGCCGACCTGGTAGGCACCTTCGACAGAAACAACACGACTTTCCGACGACTGCTTTGGCTGAGGCAGGTTTGTGGCACGGTGACCGGGTTCGGGAGTGGGAGCCGACTCGGGGTAGCGTGGAGAGACCGCACAGGCGGTCAGGAATACGAGGGTGAGAGCCCGGAGGCGCATCACGACGTTTGCAGGCTGCCGATCAGTTCCCGGACATCGTCGATTTCGTGCTGCTCGCACCATTCGACGAGTCCCGCGAGCACGTCAGGGCCCGCGGTGGGGTTGACAAAGGTGGCAGTGCCGACCTGGATGGCTGTGGCGCCGGCGATCAGAAATTCGACCGCATCACGTGGTGTGGTGAGTCCGCCCATTCCTACGATCGGGATATCGACCGCCTGCGCGACCTTCCAGATCAGGGCGAGGGCGACGGGTTTGATGGCGGGACCTGACAGCCCACCTGTGATGTTCCCGAGGATGGGGCGGCGACTTTCAACGTTGATTGCCATGCCGAGGAGCGTGTTGATCATGGCGATCCCGTCGGCGCCTCCGTCCGCGACGGCCGTCGCGATGGCCGTGATGTCGGTGACGTTCGGGGTCAGTTTCACGAGGACGGGTACGGTGGCCACCGCCTTGACTGCGGCCGTTACTTCCCACGATGCCTCCTCCCGACAGCCGAAGAGCATGCCGCCGTCCTTCATGTTGGGCGAGGAGATGTTGATTTCGAGCGCGTCGAAGCCTCCCCGTTGGCAGAGGGTGTCGGCCATTTCAGCGAACTCTTCGCTCGACGTTCCGGCAATGGACACGATGCGGGCCGTGTCGAGTTTCTCGAGTGCGGGAATTTTCTCTTCGATAAACGCTTCAAGGCCAGGGTTGGTCAGGCCGATGGAATTGAGCATGCCCGACGGGGTTTCCGCCGTTCGCGGAGGAGGATTCCCCGCGCGAGGATGACGCGTGATGGTCTTGGTGACGACGCCGCCGATCTTGCTCAGGTCGAACAGGCCCGCATACTCGGCGCCGTGGCCAAACGTTCCTGAGGCCATGAGTACAGGATTACGTACGACCAGGCCGGCACCAATGTCGACGCTCACGTTCATGGTTACCAAACGATCTCGTGCCCGTTGACGACCGGTCCCTCGATGCAGACGCGTCGGTAGCGGCGATCGTCCCGTTCGTGATCTTTGTACTCTACGACGCATCCCACACAGGCACCGAATCCGCACGCCATGTGGTTCTCGAGCGAGGCATAACAGCCTACGCCGGATGCTTCCGCGATCTCAGCGACGCGCGCCATCATCCTATGAGGGCCGCAGGTTAGGATCGTCGTCTCTTTCTGGAGATGCTGCTCGATCAACTCGGTGATGAAGCCATGGTGTGCAACGCTTCCGTCGTCGGTGGCAAGGATGGTCTTCAGGTCTCCCGGAGCGATACGAGCCAGGTCGGGCATCCGCCGCTCCGTGGCCGCGCCGAACAGGAGGGTCATGGCATTGCGCTCATTCGGGCTATGCCAGGCGAGGAACGCGAGCGGGACGATGCCGACGCCGCCACCGACGAGGAGGGTGTGCGGGGTCGGTGGCTCGAAAGCGGTGCCGAGGGGGCCGATCAGGTCCAGGCTTTCACCGGCGACGGCCGTCTCGAGTCGCTCGGTGCCGGGGCCGATCACGTCGTAGTAGATCTCGATCCAGCCAGCTTCGACGTCTGTGTTTAGGATGCTGAGTGGACGGCGCAGGAACGGCGACAGCCCGTCATCCGTCTGGACATTGACAAAGTGGGCCGGCCGAGCCGCTCGCGCGATTTCGGGTGACTCTAGACGCATCACGTAAATGCCGTCAGCCACGCGTTCGTTCGTCAGGACGCTTGCCTGCTCGTGCTCGAATGTCGGAATCTGCGGTTCTATTCCGGCTCTCCTCCCCCGCCAGCCGGGGGGATGAAGGTAATGGGGAATTCGATCCAGACATCTCGTACCTTCCCCTCGTGTTTGCCCGGCTCGAACCGGTAGAGAAAGGCCTGATCGAAGGCCGCTTCGTGCAGCAACTCGTCACCGTCCACGATGACCACCCGTGTGACCTTCCCCTTCTTCCCGACGAGCATCCGAACATTCACGTTCGGGTTCATTTCTTCTTCTTCCTCCAGCAGCTCTTCTCGAGCCTGAGGCGGGGGGGCATACACCAGGGACGGCAACTGTTCGGCTTGACTGCCCTCCAGCGGACCGTCCGTCGGAATCGGTTTGGACGGTGGCGGCGGGTCGGGTGGCGTCGTTTTTGCCGGCGATTCGGCTTCCTTCGCTGCTAATGATGTGTCGGTCAGACCCGCATCTGTGGCGGGCTCCGGATCGGGTGCGGGTGCGGCCGACGTGGCCTCAGCCGTTTTCCGAGCTTCCTCAGAAGCCTTTTGTTCTGCCTCTTCAGCTTTCTTGGCCTCTCGCTCCGCACGCTCTTTCTGACGAACCCGGTCTCGCGCTTCCTTCTTGATCTGCTTGACCTTGTCCTCCGACAATTCGGCGAACTCGGAAAAGGGGTAGGTGTCGACCAGCCGTTCATACTGCGTGGTTGCAGAGTCCGGATCGTCGAGGTCGTTCTCGTATGCCCAGGCCAAGGCATAGAGCGCCTTGGGCGCATAGATGCTGTTGGGATACTCATCTGTGACCTGGCGGAGGATGTCCACAACATCGTTCGGGCTGGCGCCCTCCGACTTCAGCGTCTCGGCCTCGATAAACCGGGCTTCGGCCAGTATGTTGTCTGATCGATCCTGTCCGAGTCGGCGTCGCGCATCGACGGCGTACGGTGTGACGGGATACTCTTCGACCAGCTGGTTGAAGATTTTGTTTGCCTCGTGAGCATTTCCGAGACTGTCAGCTTGGATCAGACCGATCCCGTAAAGGGCCTTGGGGGTGAAGTTGCTGTCCGCCCTCGCCAGAACGCGCTCGTAGGTGCTGAGGGCGGAATCCACTTCGCCTAGGCTGAAGAGGTAGATCTCGGCGACGTTGAACAGGGCCTCATTGCCTCGCTTGCTTTCCTTCTCACCACGTTTCTTGAACCTGTCCAGTTCGAAGAGCGTGGTTTCCATCTCCCGAGCCTTCAGCGCCGCTTCTGAAGTGGACCGCTCCTTGCGTGCCTGTGCGAACAATTCCAGTGCCTTCTCGTTGTTCCGCCGTACCTCGTGTTCGATCATCGCCATCTGGTAGTAGGCTTCGGCGCTGGTCTCGGTTCGTGGGTTCCGCTTGATGATCCGGTCGTAGGCTTCGAGCGCACCGTCTACGTCGCCGGTCAGCCGGTAGACGTTGGCGATCCGGATCCGAATCTTGGGCTGGTAGAGCCGGAAGCGCTTGATGCGCTCCATCTTCTCGTAGGTGGCGAGCGCACCGTCCAAGTCATACGTAAGCTCCTGGGTGACCCCAATCTGGAGCTGAGTCTGATAGTTGGTCAGGTCGTCCGGCTTGGACTGGAGTGTTTTCCGGTAGGCATTCAGCGCGTTGTCGTAGTCAGCCTGAGCGAAATATGTATCGCCCAAACCCTTCCACTGTCGGGTCTCCAGTTCACGATCTTTTAGATCACCAACCAGGCTGAGGTAGCTCCGCTCCGCGACATCATAGTTGCCCTGGGCGTGTTCCAGTTCCGCGAGGGCCAGTCTGGCCTGCGGACGGTAGACGGGATCCTGAAGGTTGCCGACCCGGTTCAGGAGATCCCGGCTCTGGGAGATGTCATCGTTCCCCCACGCGGCAAGGGCCTTCCAGTAGAGGGTTTCGACGGTGAGATCGCTATCGGGAAAGTTCTCCAGGATCTCGTCGAACTTCTCGAGCGCATCCTTGTGCTCTCCCCGATAGTAGTATGACTTACCGATCAGGATCAGGCTGTCGTCGACCCACTTGCTGTCGGGGTGCAGGTCGAGGACGAGCGACGCTTTCTTGATGGCGGCGAGGTAGTAGTCGCGGTAGGTGTTGGTAAAGATCCGGTTCTCGGGCTCCGCCTCGGACTTCTCCCTCTGCTCGTGGGCGTCGGCGAACTGCTTCTTCGCGTTGTAGAACTTGTTGTAGTAGACGCACGCGGGGAGCGTGTGCAGCAGAGCAGTGGCGAGGAGGATTCGGATCCAGAGTGACATGGTCAGGCGGTGTGGAATTCCTGGAGTGAACGGATCCGGACGGTCTGGTCCTTCTTCAGCGACTCTATACCGGAGACGGCGGCACGAGCGGCAGACAGGGTCGTCGTATATGGGACGCCATACTGGACCGCGGCCTGGCGGATCTGGTAATCGTCTGAGCGGGTCTTCTCGCCGGCGGGCGTGTTGATCATCAAGGCGATTGCTTCGTTCTTGATCTCGTCGAGGATGTGCGGTCGTCCTTCTCGAATTTTCAGGATGCGTTCGGCCGGAATCCCCTTGGATTCGAGGAACTGCTGGGTTCCCTGCGTCGCAACAATCCGGAACCCGGCTTCGTTCAGGCGTTTGGCCGGGTCGACCACACCGTCCTTGTCCCGGTCGTTGACACTGATGAACACCGTGCCCTCGACAGGGAGTCGTACTCCGGCGCCGAGCTGTGCTTTCTGGAAGCTCAGTCCGAAGTCCGTGTCGATTCCCATCACCTCGCCCGTCGACTTCATTTCCGGTCCCAGGATCGCATCAACGCCCGGGAACTTGTTGAACGGGAGGACGGCTTCCTTTACTGCGATGTGGTCGAAGGAGACCTCGCTCGTGAAGCCCTGGTTCTCCAGCGTATTCCCGACCATCGTTCGGGCGGCGACCTTGGCCAGCGGCACGCCGATAGTCTTGCTGACGAAGGGGACGGTACGGGACGCACGAGGGTTGACCTCGATGATGTAGACCTGCCCGTCCTGGATCGCGTACTGGACGTTCATCAGGCCGACGACCCCGAGTGCACGGGCCAGTTTGTGCGTGTGATTCTTGAGCTGCTGAAGGTTCTCTTCGGTGATGTCGTAAGGTGGGAGGACGCACGCGCTGTCGCCTGAGTGCACTCCAGCACTCTCGATGTGCTGCATCACGCCACCGATCACGACGGCCGTTTCGTCAGCGACCGCATCGACGTCGAATTCGTGGGCGTTCTGGAGATACCGGTCGATCAGGATCGGGGCCTCAGGTGATGCATCGATAGCGTTCTCGACGTAGCTGACGAGCGCGTCGGTGTCGTAGACGATCGCCATGGCGCGTCCACCGAGCACGTATGACGGACGGACCAGGACAGGGAACCCGATGGTATCGGCGATCTGAACGGCCTCGTCGACGCTGACCGCGGTACCGTTCTCGGGCTGACGGATGCCGAGATCCTCAATCAAGGCACCGAACTGCTTCCGGTCTTCGGCGAGGTCGATGCTGTCGGGCGAGGTGCCTACGATCTTGAGGCCGCCCTTCTCGAGGCTACGGGCTAGGTTGAGCGGCGTCTGTCCGCCGAACTGGACGATCACGCCGTCCGGCTGCTCGAGGTCGGCGATCGACAGGACGTCTTCGGTGGTCAGCGGCTCGAAGTAGAGCTTGTCCGAGGTGTCGTAGTCGGTCGAGACCGTCTCGGGGTTCGAGTTGACCATGATCGTCTCGAACCCGTCTTCTCTCAAGGCGAAGGAGGCGTGGCAGCAGCAGTAGTCGAACTCGATGCCCTGGCCGATCCGGTTCGGGCCGCCACCGAGGATCATGATTTTCTCGCGATCTGTACGCCGGGCCTCGTTCTCGGTTTCGTAGGTCGAGTAGTGATACGGTGTGTAGGCTTCGAATTCCGCGGCGCAGGTGTCGACCGTCTTGTAGACGGGAATGACGTCGAGCGCTTTCCGTAACTCGCGTACCGTCCACTCATCGGTCTTCCAGAGATGCGCCAGCTGGCGATCGCTGAACCCGTGCTGCTTCGCGTTCAGCAGGTGCTCACGCGTCACCCGCTGCTTCAGTTCGTCCAGTGTCTTGAGTGCTCCCACCCGATCCTCTCCGCTAGCCCGTCGGTCAATCGACCAGGGCGGTCAGTTCCCGCTCAACCGAGACGATGTCGAACATGCCCCGGAGGAACCACCGGTCGATGCCGGTAATGTCGTAGATCTCATCCATGGTGAAGCCAGATACGATTGCGGCCTTGAGGTAGAAGAGCCGGCGCGAATTCGGCGACCGGAGCATCTTCTCGATCTCCTCCCTATCCAGGGTGGCCAGGTCGGCGTCCCCACCGTCGGCCCCGAAGCCGGCGCGCCCGATCTCGAGCGAACGCAGGCCCTTCTGGAACGCTTCCTTGAATGTCCTGCCAATGGCCATGGTTTCACCGACCGATTTCATCTGGGTGCCGAGAAGGTCTTCCGTTTGGGGGAATTTCTCAAACGTCCAGCGGGGGATCTTGATGACGCAGTAGTCGATCGTCGGCTCGAAGGAGGCCGGTGTTTCGCGGGTGATGTCGTTCTGGATCTCGTCGAGGGTGTAACCGACGGCTAGCTTGGCGGCGATTTTGGCGATCGGGAATCCCGTCGCTTTCGACGCCAGTGCGGACGACCGGGACACGCGCGGGTTCATTTCGATGACGACCTGACGGCCGCTCCTCGGGTCGACGGCAAACTGGATGTTCGACCCGCCGGTTTCGACGCCGATCTCGCGGATGCATCGGAGCGAGGCGTCACGCATGACCTGATACTCCTTGTCGGTCAGCGTCTGGGCGGGGGCGACGGTGATGGAGTCGCCTGTATGCACGCCCATTGGGTCGAGGTTCTCGATCGAGCAGATGATGACGACGTTGTCGTTGAGGTCACGCATGACCTCAAGCTCGTATTCCTTCCACCCGATGATGCTCTCTTCGACGAGAATCTCCGTTGTGGGGGAGAGGTCGAGCCCTCTCGCGGCGGCTGCTTCGAACTCCTCGGCGTTGTAGGCTGTTCCTGCGCCGGTCCCGCCGAGGGTGTAAGAGGGGCGGATGATAGCCGGAAATCCGATTTCTCCGATGACGTCCATCGCCTCTTCGAGCGTGTAGGCGAAGCGACCCTTCGGCATGTCCAGGCCGATCTTGGTCATGGCGACCTGGAATTTCTCCCGATTCTCGGCTTTCTCGATGGCGTCGGGTTTCGCGCCGATCATTTCCACGCCGAACTTTTCCAACGTACCCATCTTGAACAGATCCATTGCGACGTTCAGGCCGGTCTGTCCGCCCAGTGTCGGGAGTAGGGCGTCCGGTCGCTCCCGCTCGATGACGGCCGCCACGACGTCGGCCGTGACCGGTTCGACGTAGGTCCGGTCGGCCATCTCCGGGTCGGTCATGATGGTGGCTGGGTTGCTATTGACGAGGACGACGTTGTATCCCTCTTCACGGAGGGCTTTGCAGGCCTGCGTCCCAGAGTAGTCAAACTCGCAGGCCTGGCCGATCACGATGGGTCCGGACCCGATCAGCAGAATCTTCTCGATGTCGGTGCGTTTGGGCATGTCACCTTTGGCGTGAGGGTGCACAGAAACGCCTGCGATTCTGAGGGAGGGATCGCAGGCGCCAGATAGTCGATGTCGGGGGAGTCCTTCGGATGTGCCTCAGGACTAGAAGTTCTGCTGAAGCAAAACCAGATATACGAGCAGCAGCACGAACAGCAATGTGACGACGTAAAAAACCTTGAACACCATGTCCTTGGGGGACCGGCCCGCTTCCGTCGCGAACGGCGTGCTCGGTTCGCCGTCGTCTGCGAGCGCGGGATACCGTTCCCGGTCGATCAAATCCTCGAGCCCGGGGTTGCAGTCCCTGATAGTCCGCAAGATCAGGCACTTGTTCCGGGCGACCTTCTCGGCGAACACTTCCTTCGGGCTTCGTCCGTCGTCTTCGATCTCGAAGGGTTCGGCGATTTCGATCTCGTCGTCCTCGTCGCTCTGATCCTCAATCAGGCTGAGGGCGCGGGCACGAGCGAGCTTCTGCGCCAGTTCCTGCATCTGCTTGCGGTCGTGGACGTTCTCGCGGATCACCTTCCCGCAAACCTCGACGAACCGGTCCAGATCAGTGCGGATCTCTTCCTCGCTCAGGCTGAGGAGATACGATTCCTCGATAAGTTGATCAATACGTTCGTTGGTGCTCGGCATATCGTGACCTGTCGCCGGTCTTTCCTCAATTACGGCTGGTGGTCTACGTAACGAAGACGGCTGGTTCCGGCTTCGATAGCTTGTGCTGCTTCGGGGAGTGTGTCCACCAGATCCCCTGCAATCAATCCTGTTTGACCGATTCGGTCGGCGGCCAGATCTCCGGCAAGTCCGTGCCAGTAGGCGCCCGTCACTGCTGCTCGAACCGGGTCAACACCTTGTGCCAGGAGGCTCGTAATGAGTCCCGTGAGCACGTCTCCCGACCCCGCTGTTGCCATCCCAGGATTTCCGCTAAGGTTGACATAACACTGCCCATCTGGGCTTGTGACGACCGTGGGAGCCCCCTTCAACAGGACGGTCGACCCCGTCGTGTCAGCCAGTGCTCTGGCGGAGGCGATCGGGTCGGTCACGGGCTCTCCCGTAAGCCGTCTGCACTCGCCGACGTGCGGTGTAAGCACGCATGCCGACTCCGTTTCCGACAGTGCACCCGCGTTGTTCTCGAAGGCGTTCAGCCCGTCGGCATCGAGCGTGATGGGTGTCCTCGATTCCTTGAGCAGACGCCTCACCAGCTCTGACGTTTCGTGATGTCGACCCATGCCCGGGCCGATGGCGATCGCATCTGCCCTTTCGATGGCATCCTGAATCCAGCCCCGAGCCCTGAGCGACAGGCATCTCCGCTTCCGGACTTCCGGTAGCGGTATCGTCATCACCTCGGTCAGTTTGACTTCGGCGATATCGTTCAGGGATTTGGGCAATCCCAAGGTGACCAGCCCGGCTCCCGAGCGCAGAGCAGCCAACGAAGTCAGGCAGGCTGCTCCGGTCATTCCAGCGGAACCGGCCAGCACGTAGACCCGTCCGGCGTCTCCCTTGTGGGCGTCCCCGCGTCGTGCGGGCAGCGTCGGATCCTGAACGCCGAAACTCACGATCGCGTCTCGCCTGCTCTGCACCTCACTGTCGAGAAGTCCGATGTCGGCGACTGCGAGCCTGCCGCAAGCGGAGCGACCCGGGCAGAACACGTGAGCCGGTTTGAGGGCTCCGAACGTCACCGTCAGGTTCGCTCGGGGAAACAACCCCTTTCCGGTATCGGCGTCCATTCCCGACGGGACATCAACCGCGACAACCTGCCCGGTGGACCGGTTCACGGTTTCGATCACCTGCTTGTAGGGACTCCTTGGGGATCCCTTGATCCCG
>MDTE01087281.1_pt1 | contig 98596 bp, 91 predicted proteins | sample 811231 | NCBI WGS metagenome assembly MDTE01 (sample SAMN05326651, study PRJNA326480) | marine metagenome | isolation source: seawater | place: Indian Ocean: Red Sea | collected 2010 | reverse complement strand
CTCACCACCCGTACCGATTATCGGCACGGTGGGCCGTTACCCCACCGTCTACCTAATCGGCCGCAGTCACATCCTATGGCGCCGGAGCATTTCGTACTCGCTGCATTCCAGCGGAGGAGTACTATCTATTATTACCCTCAGTTTTCCGAGGTTATCATAGTCCATAGGGTAGTTTATCTACGTGTTACTGAGCTGTTCGCCACGGGTCTTAACCCGTGCAACTAGCATGGCTAAATCGGACCCCGATAGCAATGACCTCTGGCAGGATCAACCAGAATTCCCAGACAATCTGTCTGGGTTGACGAACACTGTGTTGTGTCCTCCATTTTTGAAAGTTGATATTCAGAGGAACTGATCGGGATTCACCGAAACTGTCAAAAGTTTCGTATTATGCGTTAATATCAGATTTTGTCTTTACGGAGTGTACCGCAGGGGCAAAATCCTCACCTCGTTTTGCTTCATACATAGAAGCTCGGACCTATAATTCAGGTCGGGGGATATTAAACCCATCGGATCCCCCTCGTGCATTATGTGTGAGAATGACTAACACTGAGAAAATGGAAAAAGGCAGGGATTCCTAAGAAAATAAAACGTAAAAAAAGATCTTTATTGGTGATCTTAATCGATGCGTTCGATGCCTTTTTTGGAAACATTTGCTTCCTTTAATACGCTAGGCATCCAGCTAGGAGAATCGGCAGGGGCATCGGTCATCCATGCCCATGCATCATATATATGCACTTTACTTGTTCCGCGTTCTCTCATTCTTATTTCTACACGTGTAGCGCTTGCCTCGTCATTGCCGACATCTTCGAGTCTTCGGGCAGCTTTTAATGCTGCTTGTCGTGGCGTGTTGCCGCTAAATACACTTGATTCGTTTCCTGCTCTGTCCTGTAGAGCGAAATTTCGTTTTCCATCTTCACGTACCATGGTTTGATTCCACCATGAGGATCGTGATGAGGGCTGCTTATAAATATATCGGAGATCTGGCCATGGATGAACCATATCTTTATATACTCGAGGTCGTCGTTGAGGTTTTTTTTCTGTTTTTACATAAAATATAGCAAAAATGTATTAAAATTAGGCTTAATGAGGAGAGAGGGTGTGAAATTAAATGAAAGAATCGAGTGACAATTCGAATGCAGATACAGGGACCTCGATACCATGTAATATTAGAACCTCAGGGTGTATTTCGCCGAGGATTCCTTTGGATTTCCCATCAATGATGATGGAAGCAGCGCGGCCTTCGATGAAAGTTGGGTGGCTAATGGGGAGAGTTTCGATTTTTTTATTGAATCTTTGGCAAATGACCTGTAATTTTGATTTAGCTTCTTCGTAGGATGCTTGAGAATGTGCTATTGTAGCTGCTATAGCATTTTTTTCTTTGATTCTGTTGTCCTGTGTGTGATCTGTATGTGCGATGAAACCTATTTCCATCAAATTTTGAGGATATGCACGGTGGGTGTTGTTCTCCAATACCATTAAAAGGGAAGGAAGAACCCAGGTCCGAATGATTGTATATTCTGCAGAATAGGGTTCAAGTATTGTGACAGGTTCATAGTTACCATATGCCTCTTCTTTACCATCTTTCAATCTCATTTTGGAGAAATTTTCATCTTCGTTTATCAAATTGAAATTAAGCAAATCCTCAAATCCTGTTCCGATGAGGGCTTGTCTTATTGCCCGTTCCAAATTGGAGTTGGGCGTTCTTCCGCCGATCGTTGCTACATCTGGGTAGCGTGGTTGAAGTTTGTAGAAACCATATGCACGACCGATATCATCTATTATATCGATGGGGTGAAGAACATCGACCCTATAAGGAGGAATGGTAACTTTGTACTGTGATTTTTCAAGAGAATCATCTTGTTGATAAGGGGGCGTGAGGAGAGTGGCATCTAATCCGGATCTTTCGATGGAATCTAGGATATCATTTGAAGTAAGTGAAATGCCTAGAATTTGTTCAACTCTGCTGTGATCTATGTGTTTTGTATCGGAGGAGAAATCGGGTTTTTGAATTGAGGCATCGGGGGAGGAAATATTAATTGATTCGAGAGTGGCCCCGTGGGAATCCAAAGCATAACATATTATGTTTAGCATCTTATCGATGGTCCATTGATCTGAACCTGTCATCTCAATGAACAGATCCCTAGTGTCGACTGTAACTTCTGTTCGGGCACCATTGATTACAGGGGGGAAGGAAAACAACCCTAGTTCATCGAAAAAGGCAGGATATTGTCGGTCTTCTTCTACAAGTTGTTTGTATTTTTTCCCAGTTGGATGTGATTCAAGGACTTGCATAGGGGTCAACTCTTCTTGAAGGCCCAATGGAACAAATGATGGCTCAGAAGGAGGAGTGCCTTTATAATAAATAGAGGACATCCCATCAGGGGTTTCGGTGCTTTTGATCATGGAGAGATCATGGATACCAATAGATCCTTTTGCCCTATTTCTGCCAATTGTATCGTGGAGTTTCTCTTGTAGCTGAATCAAAGATTTCAGGATAGAATCATCTAGTTTGATTCCACGTGCAATGGCACCAGTAACATAGGGACGATTGTGTGAGATAGGATGTTGAATGCATATGGACCAGGTTGGAGGATTGAGAGGAGGGATGAAAACACCTCTTTCTTTTCCATAATGATATCTTAGAGATCGCGCGACACCCTCGACTGAGAGTCGATCTAATCGATCGGGCGCAAACTCTAATTGGAAATTGCCATCTTCATCTTCCCCATCGAATTCGAGACCCAAGTTAAATAGATCCTGTTTTAGTGTTTCATCAGACACATCTATACCTACCATGTTTCTTAAAATATCAGGATGTAGACTCACAACGGGCATTAATAAGGAACCTCCGTAGAACGCAAGAGTTGTAGATCGCAAAGAGTGCCGTGGACATCTCTTATATCTTCAAACCCGTACATCAACATTAGTAATCTCTCGAGTGCAAGCCCCCATGCCATGACATCGCAAGAAACTCCAAGGGGGTGTAATACTTCTTCTCGGAAAAGGCCAGAATTGCCTATTTCGATTAATGCCCCTGTCCGGGGGTGTTCTCCAAAAATCTCGAAGCTTGGTTCGGTGTAAGGATTATAATGGGGTTTAAATTTTAAATTTGTTATTCCAAATCGACGATAAAATTCGGTGAAAGTACCCATCAGATCTCGAACCGATAAATTTTCTGCCATTACCCATCCTTCGATTTGGAAAAATTCAAGTAAATGTGTAGGATCTAGCGTGTCATTTCGGTAAACTTTTTCAACGGAGAAAAACCGTTGAGGTGGTTCGATGGTTCCGATTGATTGTCCTGAAAGATACCTCATTGAGAGGGAAGTTGTATGCCCCCTCAAGTCTACTCCTAATGCTACATTTTCTGACCAGGGAGAATGATAACCATCTCCATCTGGTCCAACGCCATCTATATGTGCTTTCTGTACTTTTTTGATTAAATCAGAGGGGAGATTTTGGGCAGGCGGCACTGAAAGTGCAAATTGATCCCAGTGAGTTCTTGCAGGATGGTCTTGTGGCATGAACAGACAATCGTTGATCCAAAATTCTGAATCTGCGTGAGGACCTTCCATTTCTTGGAATCCCATGCTAACTAGGGTATCTTTGACTTTTTCTGCAGTGTCTCGTAGGATATGTACTCGCCCTCCTATGTAAGGAGCAGTTTCTGCTTCAACATTGTATGCTGTGTATTCTATGTGTTCCCAGTTTCCCTTTGACAGCATTTGGGGGGTCAAATTAGTCACACTTTGAGAAACTTTAACTCCTTTTTGTAGAACGGCCATACCTTCTTTAGTTAAAATAATAGATCTAACAGTAGATTGGTTGACTTTTACTAACCCTCTTGATTCGAGTCGTTTTGTAATTGAATCTTCTACTTTGAGATTTTGGCTAATTGAATCTAACGCAGCTTGTTCGGGGTCCAATTGAATATCTATATCACGAGATGCGACTATTTTTCCTTGATCGATGGTCCCATAATTTTTGCGAACGAAGTTTGAGAGGGCCACATTAATTTCGTTTTTATCGAGATTGGATTGGTCAAATGCCTGGCTAAGATCAAATTCTGTTTCTAGATCGCCCAAGCGTTGTACTGCTTCGTAGAGTCTCATCTCAGGGAGACTATTTTTTGAATAATGATGCCCTTCATCGGTGAGCAATAGTTCGTCATGAGAATCAGTTGTTATTGAGATCAAGCCTCGTTCTTCAAGAGAATAGGATGCACCAGATACATATTCAGGTTTGAGTTTAGTCGCTGATGATATTTGGTCGAATGTTTTTTGCTTGGTTGAGCTCGCCGCTTCCAAGACTTTTTTTTGGTTTTTCGGAAGTTTAATGCTCATTTAATCGCTGTCCTCGGGGTGTGTACGTAGAGTTAATTCCTCTAGTAGAGGTTCTACTTCTTTTATTTTTTGTTGGTAATCCTTTAAGAATTCTCTCATTAGATTTGCTGCTTCTTCTTTGCAATCGCCGCAAAGTCGAGTGCCAGTTGTGCACTCTTCATAAACCCGTTGTGCATACGAATCATCCTCTTGTGTTAAAAGGTATGCGTATAGCTCATACACAGGACATTTATCAGCTTCTCCACCCATCTCACGTTGTATTTTTGCAGATTCCCGTCCTCCAGTTGTAGATGCTTTCACTTTTTTGTATCCACTTTCGGGATCTTCGAATAAACTGATGTGGCTGTCCGGAATTGACGAAGACATTTTGCCACCGGTAAGGCCGCTCATAAATCTATGATAAAGAGAGAGGGGAGGGTAGAATGCGTATCCACCATGTTCAATTTCAAACTCCCTAACTATATCGTCGATGGCCATATATGAAGAATTGAAAATATCCATATGTTCTTTGTATACTTGTTTTTCTTCAGAAATCCTAGAAGCTAATTCGCCGAATAATTGAGAAGTTGCTCTATGGTTAATGATTCGAATTCGAGGTGAAAACACTTCAGTTGACGCAGATTGCAATTTGGTAGAAAGGGCAATTAAATTTTCATCAGAGGGATTTTCATTTTCAAGTAGTTCTAGGACATCATTACAATTGAGTGGTGTCTTTTTAGAGGATAATTTGTCGAAGGCTTGTTTAAGGTATATGAGTTCTAGATCATTTGACTCAAAACTTGCATAAGCCTCAGTTACAGAAAATAAACGTAATCGTGATGCCAAATCCCTAGTCAGTCGCAGATGTGGATCTTGGTCAGGTCCGACGGGGATTATAGTGGGCTGAGGCTGGTCAAGTTGAGGATAGAGGATATCAGCGGCTTGTGTCAGTACGCTCTGAAGGTGAGACAGTTCAGTGTTATCAGAAAATCCATAAATTGATTGCATCTCAGAGAAATTGGTTTCAATTCCAAGCTCAAAGGCCAAATCTTGAACTCGTCTGTTTGAAGATTGCCTATAGAGTTCCCCAGATTCCAAATCAAAACCAGAAGCCAAGAGACCAAGGATATAGTTCTTAGCGTGTCCATCAATATCATTCCAACTTAAGCCCCTAGCTGCGTGGGCTTCAAGATCTGCTATCAAAGCATATGCTTTTGCACCTTGTTTTTGGTGCCAAACGATTTCATCAAAAACCATTTTATGGCCTATGTGTGGATCGCCAGTAGGCATGAAGCCGGATAGAACTGAAAAGGGATTTTTCGAATTGATAGCTTCGACAATTGATTGGTACCCACGATGGCCGAATATTATACCCCTCCTCATCAAATGATTAGGGTTGGGTATGTCGGGGAGTAAATGTTCAAATTTCGATATTCCGAAGTGATTGAATAGATCGTCGTAATCTTCGATATTGGATGACCCCCAAGGATCAATGGAAATTTCTTTTTGGTCGTTTCGAGAGTTATTGTTCATGGTGTCACCCTTTCAACCAAGATCCATCGGATATTATTACTCCCGTCTACAATTGCAAAAAGTGTTCGTTTTCTCACACCGACTGCGAGGCGGACATTGAGGGATAGTTCTTTCGTTGAAAAAGTATGTTCATTTTCGACGATCTTGACCAAGTACTCGGAGTGAAGTGCTTCAGTGGTTGTGTTGAAGTCCTGGTAAACTCTGAAATCAAATCCGAATTTAAAACCAGTTTTTGGGACCAATCCTAGTTTGCGTAAAGTGGTATATACAAGTAAACGGTGATCGAACAGGTTGCCTTCGATAGTTCGTCCTTGATCTATCACATTTCCATTAACCGATAAAACCCCACAGTTACTTAGATAGGCTGCTTCGACTAGGGAGAGTTGTATATGAGAGGTATTTGGAATATGTTGCCCGAAAAAGCCCGATTCGTGAAGAGAGGGGTCTGAATTTTTAAGCAATACATTGTCTTTTAGGAGGATGCCTTCTGATAAAGGGGGAGAAAATTTCATTTTTCCAATTGGATTAATTTCAGTTGTGTTTAAATAGGTTAATTCGCCCTCCTCATCTACAATTGCAAGTACACATCCGCCAAGTTCATTTGCAATTATAGTTGAACGTTCTCGTATGACCCGTAGATTGTACTTGATTATCCCTCCGGGTGGTTTAGTGCCACGTTCATACACAGTGAAGTCGATATGTTTGAGATGAGAATCGTTTGAATCACCGACAGGGGTAAGATGAAAACCTCGAAATCTAAGATCTATATATGTCGAAAAGTGTGAGGAAAAATTTGATTTTTGTTTTGAAATAAATTGGGTAAAATCCATTCCATCGACGGTATCGAGATCGCCCCTAAGTAGAAGGTGGGCAGCTTCGATGGGATCGAGTGCGATTTTATTTCCATTTTGTGGGACACCATATCCTCTTGAATCATGGAAACGTTGTTTTGCATCTTCGCCTACAATCACGAGGTTTCCGGATAGATGACCTTCCATATTCAGAGATATACTGCGGGGGAGAAAGCCGCTACGGTAAATGCTGGTCCCACTGAGGAGATAATATGGGTAAAACATTAGAGAATTGGTTGGAATTGATATTTGGCAAAGAAGGCATGGTATTTCTGGATAAAGAGATGCAAATTGTCATGGTTGCTGCTGCTGTGGGGATGGCAGGTGTATATACAGTAAGTCCAATCGCGGCGGAAGTTACCCTAGTATTTGGTATGCCAGCGGTGAGAGCGGGGGAGCTCATAACTGCATACACAGCCCCCTCGATCCTTCTTGTTCCATTGATGGGGATGTTATCGGATAGAATTGGTCGTCGTCGCGTCATAGTGTTTGGCTTTATTGTTTTTGGTTTGGCAGGAGGTGCAATTGGATTGGTGAACGATTTTGTTACTATTCTTGTTTTGAGGGCGATACAAGGTATTGGTTTTGCCGCATTGATGCCAGTTAGTGTAGCCATGATAGGAGATTACTATGCAGATATTCAAGAAGCCACGGCCCAAGGTGTCCGAATAGTGGGGATGCAGTCGATAGCACTCATAGCCCCATTAGTTGCAAGTGGATTATTGATAATTTCGTGGAGGGCTCCATTTATTCTATATTTTGTTGCTATTTTTGCAGGTTTTTGGACTTGGGTGGTGTTGCCATCCGATGGCAACGCCATACGGGGATCGGGGAAGATCTACGTGTCAAAATTATACAAATCCCTGATTAGATTAGACATAGCCGCGATGAGTATGTCGTTTATTGTTCGATTTATGATGTCTTTTGCTTTTTTCGCTTATGTGTCATTATTGATTCTGGAAAAATTTCAATATGGGGCATTTGAGGCAGGGATAATTGTTACAAGTTATGGAATTTTGACACTTATTGGAGCCGCCCAATCTGGTCGCTTCATGGATAGATTTGACCCATTAATGTTACTAGGTGTTAGTTTGCTCACAACAGGGATAGGACTAGCTGCGATGGGAGCATCAAAATCGTTTATCGTGCTGATGGGATCGTTGGTGGTTTTTTCAATAGGAGCTAGTGTTAGTGCACCTATTCAAAAGAGCCTCATGGTTCAATTCTCACCCGCGGGGCTCAGAGGAGGAACTATTTCTGTTGCGATGGCTGCTCAGAGTTTTGGGCAGGCTTCAGGTCCGTTTTTGATGGGGATTTTACTTTACCGTGGCACGGTGTCAGTTACATTTGTGAAGATCGGACTAATTTTGGGAGGATTGGGCCTACTTCTTGATACAATTATTCATTTTTCAAGAAGTAGATGAACTTCTCTAATTATTTAAAGTACCTATGCATAAGTTCAATATGGAAAAATCAGATTCTTCTTCAGCCATAATGGATTTTGAATTTGAAGGAGAGACATACAAGATAGCTTCTTTGAAAGGACTAGAAAAAGATGGGCTTTGTGAATTGGACAAGCTCCCAGTTAGTATTCGAATACTCATAGAATCGGTTTTGCGGAATATAGATGGGGAAATAATAAATTTTGAAGATGTGAAAAATGCAACCTCTTGGGCACCCGAAACGCCCGATGTGGAAGTTCCATTTAGTCCATCTAGAGTTGTGTTGCAAGATCTTACAGGAGTGCCTGCAGTAGTAGATTTAGCAGCACTTAGATCGGCGGCCCATAGGGCAGGGAAAGATCCCTCCATAGTAGAACCTGCAGTCCCATGTGATTTGGTGATTGACCATAGTGTTCAAGTTGATTTCTTTGGATCAGAGGATGCATATGAACGAAATGTTGAAATGGAATATGAAAGAAATGGGGAGCGGTATCGGTCGTTGAAATGGGCTCAGCAAGCATTTTCTAGTTTTCGTGTGGTCCCCCCAGGAACAGGTATTGTTCATCAAGTGAATTTAGAATATCTCGGTCAAGTTGTCCACTCTAGATCGATAAAAGGGGATCAGTGGCTACTGCCAGATACATTAGTTGGAACGGATAGCCACACTCCAATGATAGGAGGGATTGGCGTAGTGGGATGGGGAGTGGGAGGAATTGAGGCAGAAGCTGCTATGCTTGGTCAACCCATAACAATGACACTTCCAGAGGTTGTGGGGGTTAGATTGACAGGAGAACTACCCCAAGGGGCAACTGCAACTGATTTAGTATTATACCTAGTAGAAATTTTAAGAGAGGTAGGAGTAGTAGATCGCTTTGTAGAATTTTTTGGACCGGCTGTCAAAACTTTGTCAGTTCCAGACAGAGCCACTATTTCAAATATGGCTCCAGAGCAAGGATCGACGATTAGTGTATTCCCAGTAGATGATGTAACACTAGAGTATCTTCGATTGACAGGAAGAGATGAAAAACACATTCGATTGGTAGAAGCATACCTTAAAGAACAGGGTTTATTCGGGGAACAAGAACCAGAGTATACAGAAATTGTAGAGCTAAATCTAGGAACAATAGAACCTAGCCTAGCTGGTCCAAAAAGGCCGCAAGACCGAGTCCTACTAAACGACATGAAGATTCACTTTGAAGAGATACTTGATTCAGAAGTTGAGAAAGGAGGAAAATCCAAAGAAATTGTAGTTGAATTTGATGGAAAGGAAAATTCCTCTATTGGACACGGGAGTGTTGTGGTAAGTGCAATTACTAGTTGTACAAATACATCGAATCCAACTGTCATGGTTGCTGCAGGGCTTTTAGCCGAAAAGGCCATAGAACTAGGTCTAGAAATACCATCCCATGTGAAAACTAGCTTGGCCCCGGGGAGCAAGGTTGTTACAGAATATTTGAAAGAGTCAGAATTGCTAGAACCACTTGAGAAATTGGGATATCATGTCGTGGGGTATGGATGTACAACATGTATTGGGAATGCAGGTCCGTTGCCCGAAAGTGTGGAAAAGGCGATTGATGAGAATAACCTGTGGGCAACAAGTGTTTTGAGTGGCAATAGAAATTTTGAAGCCCGAATTCATCCTAAAATTAGAGCCAATTATCTTGCTAGTCCCCCACTAGTAGTGGCATATGGTCTTGCAGGGAGAATGGATATCAATCTAGAAGTAGATCCACTTGGAAAAGATAAAAATGGAAATCCAGTTTACCTGAAAGATGTTTGGCCAAGCAATGAAGAAATAAACGAAACGGTGAGAGAAAATCTAGATCCATCTATGTTTCAGGAAAAATATTCAGAGGTATTTTCGGGGGATGAAAAATGGGAAAAGCTCTCTGCACCTGAAGGAGTGAATTATGAATGGGATTCTAAATCTACATACATACGAGAACCTCCATTCTTCCAGAATTTTTCTTCAAATCCACCGGGGACAAAAAATATAAAGGGGGCGCGTTGTTTGTTGGTTTTGGGAGATACAGTTACAACAGATCATATCAGTCCAGCAGGTCCATTTGGATCTGATGTTCCAGCAGGTATTTGGCTAACAGGGGAAGGACTAGCTCCATATGAATTTAATACATATGGATCTCGCCGGGGGAATCACGAAGTCATGATGAGAGGTACTTTTGCTAATGTCAGGATCAAGAATGAACTAGTCCCCGAGATCGAAGGAGGATATACATTTGATTTCATTTCACAGGAGGTTTCAAGTGTCTATGACGCAAGTAAACACTACCAAGAAGAAAACATCCCATTGATTGTTCTTGCAGGGAAAGAATTTGGAGCAGGTTCTAGTAGAGATTGGGCGGCAAAGGGTTCATATCTTTTAGGCATACGTGCGACAATTGCAGAAAGTTATGAAAGAATATTTAGAGATAATTTGGTAGGAATGGGAGTAATACCATTGCAATTTGAAGATGGAGAATCAAAGACATCCCTGGGTCTCGATGGATCGGAAAAATATGACATAATAGGATTAGAATCGGGAGTGAATGTTGGTCAGAAATTGAAGGTTATTGCAGAGAGAGGAAATGGGGAAAAATTAGAATTTTCAGTGATAGCCCAAGTGAATACTCCCGCTGCGGTGAAATATATTGAACATGGCGGTATTTTGAATTATGTTCTTAGAAGGCTTCTCGCGTGAGGAGAAGAAATAAGAATCAAAATGTAGTTTTTTGAATCGAGGTAAAAGCATCTCTCTGACTCAGGAGATTCATAGGTTTCGACATGACTTTCAAAATCTAAAATGTTGTTTTGATTTCACTTTTCAAGAGGCCCAGCGAGTAATTCCAAAATTTTCAAGACCCCGGAATTTCCATCCCTCCCCATTCCATTTTGGATCATAGATTTATATAATTCATGTGCCACCATTGTTTGGGGCATTGGAGAGCCAAACTCCCTGCCAGAATCTACTGCGATGCATAGATCTTTGTATTGATATTCGGCGAAGAAACCAGGGGAAAAATCCCCTTTGATCATATCAGGTGCACGATTGGTAAGTGTCCAGCAACTAGCTGCACCCTGTGAAATTGCAGAAACAACAGATTCCAAATCTGCTCCTGATTTTTTGGCAAGAAGTAATGCTTCACTGACACCTACCATTTGCGAAGCGACTACAATTTGATTGCATGCTTTTGCTATTTGGCCCGCGCCATTTTGACCGCAATAAGTGATAGTAGTTCCCATTGCCTGGAAAATGTCCATATGTTGATCTAAGAGAACTATATCACCGCCGACCATGATGGATAGAGTGCCATTAATTGCACCTTCTTCTCCTCCAGAGATGGGCGCGTCGAGTAGAGAAATTCCAGATTCCATGAGTTTTTGCGCTATATCCACAGTTACCGTTGGAGAGATGGTGGAACAATCTATGAGGATGCTACCATCTTGAAGCCCCTCCATAAGACCTTGGTTTTGAAAAAGGACTTCAGATACTGAATTAGAATTTGGCAGACACATGATAATTATTTGTGCTTTTTCTGCGACTTCTTTTGGCGTATTTGCGGCCATGCCACCTGATCTAACCAGGTCTTCTAATCGTGGAGAAGATCGATTATAACCAAGTACTGAATAACCTGCAGTTAATAGATTTTTTGCCATAGGCAGGCCCATTATTCCTAGACCGATGAATCCAATTAATTTTGTCATGGTAAATTAACCTATCTCAAAAGATAAAAATGTCTTCTGTCGGAAATGTTACGTGTCTGCCTTCCAGATAGGGTTGTATGAGGCTTAAAGATAAAGTTATTATTGTAACCGGGGCTGCTTCGGGATTGGGTGAAGCCATGGTGATGGGGTTTGTTAAAGAAGGGGCAACTGTTATTTGCGGAGATATAGATAAGAAGGGGCTAGAAAATTCTATAAAAATGATCAAAGGTGATGGAGAAATGATTCCAGTGGTTTGTGATGTGGGGAATGAAAATGATGTAAAACGTTTGATTTCAGTTTCGGAGGGATGTGGAGGGGCAGATGTTCTAGTTAATAATGCAGGTGTGAAACAACTAACACTAGTGGGTGAAGAATACGCTGTTGCCAAAGTTCCACTTGAATTATGGGATGAAGTGATAAAAACTAATTTACGTGGTTGTTTTTTGTGTACTAGATTTGTACTGCCGGGGATGTTAAATAGAAAGCGTGGAAGAATAATTCACATTACATCGGGACATGGGAAAAAAGGACGGGTGAAAAGAAGTGCATATGTTTCATCTAAGTTTGGAGCAGAAGGATTTCATTGGACGTTGTCATTAGAATTGGAAAAGGAGCCAGTAGATTCATTGATATTTACACCGCCGCCAGGTGGTGTTAGAACCAATGAGGCAGCTTTTGTAGAGAACCCAATGGAAAATATGAATCATGATCCAGAGGTCATTACAGAGCCGATGATCAGACTTGCGAGTGGAGAGGGTAGAAATGGAGGAAGGTATCGGGGTTTGGGGGATGGGAAAGGATACGAAGAAACAGACTATATTTTTGAAAATTAAAATAAATCTTCATTGCTATCTAATAAGATTGCTGGGCCACCTACCTGCCATGTTTGTGTTTCGATTCCAAGATCGGATATAGAATCTGAAATTTGAGAAGTATATTTTTCTCTTGTGTTGATATAAACTGTTGCACCAGTGTCAGTTGAAAAATATGCATCTATACCAGACTCTCTCAAAGTTCGGATGGTTTCAAAAATCATTAACGTCTCTGGTTTCCAATAAATCCACCCAGTTGGGCCAGTCATGGTAGTTGCTGCCAGAGATATCGAATCCAATTCTGCTAGTGAAAATGTACCGTCAAAATCTCCTATTTCTATTGCATCCATTGCTGCAAATATTTGAGATTGTGCATATTTTACTCGGGCTTGGAACATGTGGCTATCAGCGGCTTCAGAATGAGCAGAATCTGTCTCCTTATGTGCAGGTACGATTGCAACGATAATTCGAAGATCATCAGAGAAACCATCTTCGATCTGAGTGGATTTGCATGTAGAGTCCTCTTCACTAGAGTGTAAAATAGAAAATCCTCCAGTTACAGACCGGGCAGCGGAGCTTGATCCACGCCTGGCGATAGTTGAAACTTCTTCTAAAGAGAGATTTAGATCTGCAGCTTCAGATAGGGCCAAAGCTGCTGCTGCGAATCCGGAAGCTGATGATCCAAGTCCTATATTAGAAGGAAATGAATTAGTGCTTTCAAGTTTTACATGGTGAGAAATGTTGCTCAATTCTCTTACTCTATCTACAACTGATTTTACACGCTCTGCAGATCGGCCTTGAAGGATCTTTCCGTTAATAGAATATACATCAGATTTCAGATTTTGGTCAAATTCGACGGTCGTGGTAGTGCTGCTTGGGGCCGTGCAAACACTAATGCTATCGTGGTAAGGAAGCCTAAGGATAGAATCTTGAATTCCATGATATTTTATGAGACCTTGGATGGGGTGGGCTCTTGCAGTCGCCTTCATGGAATGAGGCGTGCTTGTGATGAACTTAACACTGTTGGTATCTGACAGAGAGGATTTTTATATTCTACTTTGGATTATGTGGAAAGATTTATTTTTTTGATCAAGAGGGAAATAGAGATTAAGAGTACTAATACAACTCCGGCAAGAGTACCTAAAATTCCGGTTATGATAAATCCCTGATCGGGGCCCGTCAAGGTGGGGTCTAAATTGAAAAAAGGCAGATGAGATATAGAATGGAATAATTCAGGGTTGGTTGCTACATAAAGGAAAAATAAAGGCGATATCGTTTTTCCTAGGTTCCGAATCCAAGAGCCAATCGATACAATGCCAGCTCGAATATCTCGAGACGTTGTTTGAGTAAGTAGACTAGTTTCGAGGCCTGCTGCAAAGCCTTCCATTATCCCATAAAGAAGGCCAACGATTAAAAATGAGATAAAGGAAGTTGCGAGACTAAAACCAATAGATACTATACCTATGAAAATCATTCCTACAAGAACTATATATTTGATTTGGAATCTGCTATTTGCCAAACGTTTGACTTGAGTTGCTACTGCCGCTAGCCCTAAACTCATCATACTGAAAACGACGCCGGCTTCCCAAGCGGACATGCCATATTTCAATACCATTAATGGGAGAAATGTGTAAACCCCATATTTGATGAAGAATCTCATGAAAACTACAGCATAGGAGATGACAACAGACCAATTGAAGAGAGCCCCCCATAGAGAATAGAAATAAAGAATTGAGGTCTTATGGGTTTTCTTTTCTTCAATCCCCATTTCTGGCATGTATTTTAGCGTGTACAATCCTGCAGGGATGGCTATGAAGAAAAATAAGAAAGGTAGATTCCAGGCTATTCCCCCCAAGAGCCCCCCTACGACAGGGTAGAAAAATTTGGCTACATTTATCGAGACTACTCTTAATCCTTGAGATCCAACCTCAAGATCTGTTTGTTTGGAAAACATATCTCCGATGATGGTACCAGTCATGGGCATGATTCCACTGACTCCAATTCCTTGTATAAATCGTAACCAAAGTATTGCTTGCATATTATCTGTGAAAAAGATGGCAGTGCCACCGATTCCAAAAAGTAATAGAGATACCGCGAGGACTATTTTTCTTTGAAAGCGGTCGGCTATGAAGCCCCATAAGGGGATGAAAATAAGAGCAGGGAATGTGAACCATGCGATCATGTTTGCCATATCCAATTCGGTCATCCCAATCTCTAGAAACATTAGAGGAAAAACTGGAGAAATAAATGTTACACCCATCATGGAAAGTGCACTCACACCGTAAAGGAAAGATGCAGTTCGGTCGAACTCGGGTTTGTGTTTAAAAGAGGCACTTAGAATAGACATATTGAATATTTATACGAAAATTAGTAAGATAGACAAGGGTTTAAATTGAATCAATAGCTCGAGTGGAAGGGTATCAGTACCCGATTGCTACACCATCTCTACGAGGATCAGATCCCCCGATTAAAGTTCCTTTTCCATCTGAATAAATGAACTGACCCCCTCCGAAATGTTCTCTTGGATTAAAGAAGAGATGCTCTTCGAGGACTTCGTGTCCCTTTTTGCGTAGTTCGGTGACTGTTTCAGCAGGAATTCGACTAGTTTCTAGAGCGATTTTATTCCCATTTACCCATCTAAATCGGGGAGCATCCATTGAGGCTTGTGGATTTAGGCCTAGGTCTACTAGAGACAATAGAACCTGGAGGTGTCCTTGTGGTTGCATAGATCCACCCATCACTCCCCAGGAAGCCCTAAACTCTCCATTTTTTCGAAGCATAGCAGGTATGATAGTATGGAATGGGCGTTTATTCGGGGCCACACAATTTGCATGTGTGGGATTTAGGCTAAAAGAGCATCCTCGGTTATGGAGAAGAAATCCATTAGAAGATAAGCCACTCCCAAATGCCATGAATATACTATTGATAAATGAGACCGCATTTCCGTCACTATCAACGACAGAGATGTAAACTGTGTCATTGCCATTTGGTCCTGCTTTTGGGAGGTAAGAACTAGCGGATTCGCCTATCTCTTCCGAGCGTTTTTTGGCATATTTTTTGGATAGCATCTTATCCAGAGGAACATCTACCATTTTTGGGTCAGAAATATATTTGTGTCCATCTGAAACTGCTATCTTGAAAGTTTCAACAAGTGTATGTATTCGGTCAGGATCGGTAACCGAGGAGGGGAGATCAAAATTTTCTGCTATGTTTATTGCTTCCAATGCTATTAGTCCTTGGCCATTTGGGGGGGCTTCAAGTATATCGATTCCACGATAAGTAGTAGAAATTGGATCACACCAAGTGCCTTTGTGTTCCTCTAGATCTGAAGTGGACAATAACCCCCCATCTTCTTGTACTGTTTTAACCAAATCTTTACCTAGTTTTCCTTGGTAAAATTCCGAGACTCCATTATCAGAGATTGTCTCAAATGTGTCGGCTAGTTTTGTGTTGGTAAAAGTATCCCCAGGAGAAGGAGGAGATCCCCCAGGTAAATATGTAAGTGAAGTTTCAGGATAAGGTGTGATCCTATTTGAAGCAAAGGACCATTGCCAAGATATATATTCACTTACTGGAAAACCATTTCTTGCATATTTAATTGCTGGCTCGAATGCTTCCGAAAGCGAGAATGTCCCATATTTATTAAGCAAATCGCTCCAGCCTGCTAGTGCCCCAGGTACCGTCACAGATATTCCTCCTTTTGTTGGCATTTTTACGACGTCTTCTGTTGGTTGGGTGTCCAGATTTTGAAATTCTGTATCTGTTTTTTGTTCGACTGAAATCTTTTCGCAAATAGAAAGGTTAGCTTCTTCAGGTGCACCTCCACTTCCATTATAGGCCTCGTATTTATTGTCGAAATGGACTATAGCAAACATATCCCCTCCTATTCCAGACATATGGGGTTCTACGACATTGAGAATCGCGGCGGCAGTTACGGCGGCATCTGCTGCATTTCCTCCATTTTCCAGTACACGTAGGGCGGAAATGGCCGCTAGGGGTTGGCTTGTTGCCACCATTCCATTGTTTGACATCATTGCCGATCTTCTTCCAACGAATTGCCAGGGATAACTAAATTTCATTTATAGTGTAATTAGTACATGTGCTTTATTAAAGTATACAAATGAGTATTGAAGAAAATCATTCCCACCCCGTGCTGCCAAACTCTTGTAATATAAAGTCCCCAATAGATTGGCCTGCCGAATCTATCACGGATTCAGAGAGAAGGATAGGGCATTCTGCACGAATTGCCATGGCAATTGCATCTGATGGACGGGCGTCAAAGGTAAATGTATTTGGCTCGCCATCAACATAGCGTTGTAGATATATTTTGGCGTAAAAAGTTCCCTTGGAGAGATCGTCTACAATGACCTTGTCTATTGCCCCACCTAGTTCGGTGAGCATTTCCAATAACAGATCGTGTGTGAGTGGTCTTTCGCTTCTTTCCCCTTGTAGTTCGAACTGAATAGATTGTGCTTGGTCGGGACTGATAAAAATTGGGACATATCGGTCTTCGGCGGTTAGAAGTACCACAGGAGTTGCCATTCCGGATTCACACCAACTAATTCCAATTCCACGAATTTCTGCCTCATAGTCCATAGTGCTTCATGGAGACGAGAGGTAAAAAATCCTCGTTAGATTTGGGAAGATTTAGAATTTGTAGAGTGAGTTAACTTCCCATAAGTGATCGGGGGGTTGGATAGTGGACTAGCCCAATCAATTGCATTTCTAATAATCAATTGAATATCTGAATTATGGTATATTGGATGTGTTTCATGACCAGGTCCTAAAAAAAATATTTTTCCATTTCCTCGTGTCCAGCAACAACCACTTCGAAAGACCTCACCTCCTTCATTCCAGCTAATTAAAACCAAATCTTCCGGGGGAGGGATATCAAATGGTTCTCCAAAAATTTGGGATTGGGGAAATTCTATATACTCGTTGGAGAGGTTTTGAACAATGGGATGTCCAGGGTTGATTACCCAAACGCGTTCGATTTCATCTGCGTTTCGTCGTTTTAAATTGCAAGAGGTCCCCATGAGTAGATGAAAAGGTTTGGATCTTAAGGCAGAATGGAGTACTATGAATCCCATTCCTTCTAAGACTTTTTTTGCAACTCTATTGGCGATAGAATCATCTAGGTGTTCGTTTTGATTATGAGACCACCAAAGTAATACGTCGGTAGTATCCAAAACTTCGTTAGAAAGGCCATGTTCTGGCGAAGCTAGAGTTGCTGTCGTAGTATTATAACCAGCTTCGGTGAGAAAACTAGCTATGAAATTGTGAATCCCAGAGGGATAGAGCCCCTCTGCTATTGGATCCTCTTTTTCACAATGATATTCATTCCATATTGTCACATTCACCATAGAGTAGTTGGTTATTACATAGAACCTATAGTTATTGATTCTATCGAATGGCTTTTATTAGGATTTTTAAATTTGAAAATGAATCTACCACGCCATTGGTTATTTGTATGTCAAAAAGTTTTTTTGCAGCAGGGGGTGCATTGATGAAGAGGTCATTTAGTTTTTCTATATTACCAGGAGGCGTATTAGATTGGCGGATCCAAGGGAGGTATTCAATGTTTTTTTTCAAGGTCAAAGTGTATTCTATTGTAAATCCTTGCTCCTCGATCCAATGTTTCCATTGGTTTTCTGTATAACTTTCAATGTGAGTGGGATCTCTTAGTTTCTCAACTTTGTTTAAGAATGTGTTTAGAGAAGGAAGAGTGGGGGCTACATTGTCTTCAAAGAGGAATATTGCAGGTTTAGCAGATATTCTTGCTACTTCGGAGAGAAAGGTGAGTGGATTGGGAAAATGATGGGCTGCGATTCTACAGACAATAGTGTCAAAAGTACTAGATTGGAAAGGTAAGCATTCTGCATCAGATATAACACCTTCCAAACTAGGATATGCAGAAATAGCAGTACGTACCATTTTTGGAGATATATCAGTGGCAATGGTACGAGAGGGAATATTTTGAGAAATTGCATTTGCCGCATGTCCTGCGCCAGTGGCAATATCAAGTATAAATCTAGATTCCGTTGACCAATTGGATAGAATATCTAGGTCAGATCCCTCTTTATGGTTTTTGCTAATTAAGTATGAATTGGACCTACTCCCAAATGCAGTTGCTGTTTGTTTTTTATTTGTAGTTTGGTTTACCATAATAGGAACGTTTCCAAGGGTTACTTTGTTTTCTGTTTAAGTATATGTTGTGACGAATTATTACTGATGATAACCCGATATTGTTTTCGTTGAGCACTTGTTGGTAGATATAAGAATATGTTGGCTAGACGGTATCTTAGAGAAAACCCAGAGATAGTAAAAACAGCCATAAAGAATAGAAATATGGGCGATGGTAAAATGGTGGAGAGTCTCCTTCAATTGGATGAAGAGTGGAGGAATATAAAGTCAAAATGTGATAATCTTCGGCATGAAAGGAATACAGTTTCTGCCCTGATTGGAAATCTTAAAAATGAAGGGAAAGAGGAGGCTGCAATAGACGCGATAACTAAGTCTTCAGTGATAAAAACTAAGCTAGATAAATTAGAAGAAAGTGCAAAAAAAATGGAAGAAAAGTTGCAAAAAGAATTACTAGAGTTGCCAAATATTCCACATGAAAGTGTCCCAATAGGAATGGATGAATCAGATAACGTTGAAATTCGGCGGAGAGGGTTTGAAAACCTGAGAAAGGTCCCAGAAGGTATCATTCCCCACTACGAACTGGGAGTTAAATTGGATATAATCGACGAAGTTAGAGGAGCAAAAACAACAGGGTCTGGTTTTTATTTTTTGAAGGGAGAGGGTGCTAGATTAGAACATGCTTTGATTTCACTTATGCTAGATATTCATCGGGAGCAGGGATATATAGAATTGATTCCGCCCATCCCTGTTTCATCCACATCTATGACAGGTACGGGTCAATTTCCAAAATTCGTTGGTGATGCGTATAAAATTGAAGGAGAAGATCTATGGCTTTGTCCAACTGCGGAAGTGCCTGTGACAAATATGTATTCCGGAGAGATTTTGTTGGACGAAGATTTGCCGATAAAACATCAAGCATACACACCTAACTTCCGTAGAGAGGCAGGAGAGCACGGGACAGAGACTCGGGGGATTGTTAGAGTGCATCAATTCAACAAGGTCGAATTGGTTAATTTTATTCAGCCAGATGATAGTTACAAACAACTTGAATTATTAGTGGATGATGCTGAAGAAGTACTTAGGAAATTAGAATTACCATATAGGGTAATTTCTCTTTGCACGGGTGACCTGACATTTTCTTCGGCGAAAACATATGATATTGAAGTTTGGACGCCCATAGGGAATGGTGAGAAAGGAGAAGAGGGGAGATGGTTAGAAGTTTCTTCTGCATCAAATTTTGAGGATTTCCAGGCCCGTAGAGCAGGATTGAGGTATCGTCCTAAACGTCACGAATCGGCGGAATACATACATACATTGAATGCTTCGGGTTTGGCACTCCCCAGAGTCATTGTTGCCATACTAGAATACTATCAAAACGAAGATGGGACAGTAGATATTCCAAATATTTTACAACCATATATGGGAGGATTGGAAAAGATCAAAGGTCATGAACCAATAGGAGAGAGTGCGGTAGGGGCAGGATTGAGGAACTAGATTTCAATCGTTGTTTCAATTAGAGAAGAGAGAGGTCTTATGACAATCCTTTCGGATACTTCTATTGAGATAAGGGTATTGAGAGAAATATTGGAGAACCGTATCTCAGATATGAATTCCCCATTTTGTTGAATCATTGCCGCTTCCACTTGTCCTGATTGTAACTCCCGAATCCAAACTGTTTTCCCAGAAAAAGAAGGATCAGTTTTTCCAGTGATTGTCCAGGAATTTGGTGCTAATTTTTTATCATATCCAGACAAAGGATACTGTTTCTCATGCCATTCCCAAAATCCTTCTTTGAGCACGTAAACATTCGTGAACCCAGAATTCAATAGGCTAGCTGCCCTTAGACTAGAAAGGTGAAGTGGACATCCACAATATGTCACAATTCTATCATTTTTAGGCCAATCGGTAGTTGGGTCAGTGGGACCGATCCCAGATGGTGCCGGGCTCAGTACAGAGCCAAGAATATGTGATCTTTCATATTGGGTTTGAGATCTAGAATCGACAAATCTTGCTTCCCCTCTTGCATGCCAATTGGAAACAATATCGAGAGGAGCGAGTGGGATGATTTGAGAGTCGACCAGTGCCACATCGAAAGTGCTGGGGTCAAAGAATTTTTTAGAAGGCATTTGACGAGGGAGAGGAGGATAGCCATCAGAAAGATCTACATCTGGGCCATATCTGTTTTTTGAATCTGCATTCAAGCACCCAGATAATGTAAATGCCAAGCCCAGTAGAAGTTCTCTTCTTCGCATTGATTGCTTTTTGAGGTAAACAAATATCAAGTATTGTTTTTTGGTTTAATCTAGTGGGGAAGTGCTATCCATATAGCTACAAAGAAAAGTGAGAATCCAAGTAATAGATTCAATATCCGGACTTGTCCAGGTGTGCTGAATATTTTTCTAAGTAACGTCCCAGCAAAGGCCCACGTACAAAGGGCTGTGAAGCCTAATGTTGAATTGGCCAAAACAAATAGAATTTTGATTCCATATCCAGTTCCAAATTGGGTTGCGAAGGTAGTCATTAGAATAATGAAATGGATCCATGCCTTGCCGTTTACCAATTGGAGCAGCAGCCCTGTTGAAAATCCAAGTATTTTGGTAGATTCATCCGAATCAATAGGAGGAGAAAAGGCTACTTTGTATGAAAGATATGCTATGTAAATAGCGCCTGCATATACGAGTAATTGTAGTATTGTGGCGTTTTGTTCGAGGAAAACGGCTCCAATCCCAATTGCAAGGGCCAAAATTGTGAATCCAGAAAACATTCCAATCATCAAGGAGAGGGTCTTTCTGAAACCATGTTGAGACCCGTGCGCAGCACAGAGGAGATTATTTGGGCCAGGAGAGAAGGTCATAGAAACCATAAATAAGATCGTTGCTCCTAAAAGTGCTAAATCCATGGAATAGGGAAGAAGGGGGGTAGGCAAAAAATGATGGGTTGAAAGTAGATCATTCTACGGTTTGTTTTTACGGGCCATACGCATATGAATAATATGTGGAGATACATATTCGATATGAAGGTGATGATGATCCATCTAAATGCACAGCTAAAAAGCTCGCTCGATTTCAGCTAGCTGAATTGCATAGAAAGGATAGATCAGTTCCATATGGAGTGATACTTAATCCATATTCAGAGATTGCTTTGTCTCCTGCAGATTACAAATATCCATATAAATTAGTGGCTTTAGATTGTTCTTGGGAAAATGCAGAAGAAAATAGATTTGCTATGAGAGGAATTCATCGGGCACTTCCATTCCTAGTGGCTGCGAATCCTGTGAATTATGGAAAACCATTTAAACTCACTACTGTAGAAGCCATAGCAGCTTCTTTGTTTATATTGGGTGAGAAAGAACAATCTAGAAGTGTGTTGTCTAAGTTTCGATGGGGTTTGAATTTTATAGAATTAAATCAAGAACCATTAGAATCATATGCCTCTTGTGCGACCTCAAAGGAAGTAGTAAATGTCCAAGAAAGGTACTTAGATTGAATAAGAAGGGGTTGAGAAATTAGATAAACAAGACTCGAAAGTTTTTAATTGCGGTAGACTATACTGTGGCTATGGCGCGGTTTGAACAAGCGGAAAAACGTATGTTGCAAAAAAGGATTTGTATGCGTTGTAATGCCCGCAATCCAGAGAGAGCAAAGGCTTGTCGAAAGTGTGGTTACACGGGTTTGCGTGTTAGAAGAAGAGAACGTCAAGCTGGCGGAGTATAGTCGAGTTGTTAAGAGAAATTATCGGGGAGAACTGTATTTTGGTTCTCTCTTATTAGCTCTATATAGGGCTTTGGTAATCACATCCATTACATTTCCATGAAAAACAGGTCCATGGCCAGGATACATATTCCGTAATTCGTGAGAGGAATGAGATAGGATTAATTCTATACTATTTATCAAATCCTCCCGGGAACTACCAGGAAGATCAGTGCGTCCGAAGCTGCCCCGGCGAAAGGCGCTGTCACTGTAGACCACGATATCTCCTGAAAATATAGAATGTGAATTAAAAAATACCAAATGATCTTTGGAATGTCCAGGGGTGTGGAGGACCTCATACCAATCATCCCCTATTAGAATTTTTTGACCAGTAGAAATCCGTGATGTCTGCAGAGGATGTGCGGAGTGGCAATATAACTCGGGGTGGAAAGCATCCATAATCTCGTTTAAAGATCCAATATGATCAGAATGTTGATGAGTTAAGAGAATGGAATCTATTTCAGAGGTATAATCGCCGAGTTTCTCGAGAGTCCCAGGATCAGATCCCACATCGATGAGGGTGATTTTTTCTCCAAAAATCAGATAGGCATTAGAAGTGAACGAGGTAGAATCATGAGTTAAATTGCAGACTTCCATCAGAGTTAAGTTATATTTAATGAAGGGGATTCGGGATACCTATTAGTCCAGAGTATGGCCAATATCATGATGAAAACTATAGTAGCGGTGAAAGATAATGATTTAGTAGTAACCCAAACGATAGTTGAACTAATCCACATTGATACTATCATGAGATACCGTGCTTTTCTAGGGAATACTCGTTCGGTTTCCCAATTATGAAGGAACGGTCCAAAAATTGAATGGGAATAGAGATAATTGTGCCACTTTTTTGAACTTTTACTAAATGCCCAAGCTGCAATAATGAGAAATCCGGTGAAAGGTATACCAGGAGTGATAACACCAACATAAGCCATAAAGAGGGCTGCAAATCCAATCGCCATATATATATATTTTTTTAGATTGTTGGATTCCAATTCAATTGATTGATTTCTAGATGGGACAGAGTTCATAAACTACCAGTGCAACTATAGTGGCGTATGGAGAATATGAGGGGTTCGAAAGTGATCTCATGTGAGCTTTGCCCTGTATTGGTGGAATCTAGATCGAGGATTGTTAATGGAGATGGGAAAATGGATGCTGAAATCTTGTTCGTAGGAGAAGGACCAGATAGAGAAGAAGACATAAGTGGGAAACCATTCAGGGGGAGAAGTGGCACTGTTCTTGACAAAAGTTTACGGGAAAACGGGATATTGAGGGAAAATGTCAGGATTACCAATTGTGTTCGTTGCAGGCCCCCAAATAATAGAAATCCATCCAAGAGAGAATTGTCCAATTGTAAGAATCATCTTGATACAGAGATTGCACTTATAAATCCTAGGTTAATTGTTGCTTTAGGGAGAGTGCCTTCGGAGCACCTGCTTGGGAGAAAGGTAATAGTTACAAAAGAGGCTGGAAAAATAGAGGTCAAGAATATTGCAGGTTTAGATCGAAAGGTATTGATTTGTATCCATCCTGCGGCAACACTATACAATCCAAATCAGAAAATTATTTTTGAATCTGCAATTTCAAAAGCTGCAAACTGGATTGCACCAGAGGGGCAGAAAAATAAAAATTCATCCAATAGAGGTAGTGCATAATCTTTTTGTGGAATGTCATTCTAGTAGAATAGGTGATAAAGGAATTATGGCTACCGTGAAAATAGCGATAATAGATTATGGGCTGGGTAATTTACGAAGTGTCAAAAAGGGTTTTGAGCGCTCAGGGGGTGATGTGATCGTCACATCGGACATGGAGATTATATCGAAATCAGATGGTATTGTACTACCAGGAGTCGGGGCTTTTTCAGAGGGGATGGAAAATGCAGAACCTCTTAGAGAAAATATTATTGAAATTGGAGAGAGTGGAATCCCAATGTTTGGAATTTGTTTAGGTATGCAAATGCTATTAACGGAATCGGAAGAAGCAGAATATGTGGGGCAGGGAGATGTCCGTGGTTTGGATCTAATTCCTGGGAAAAATATCAGGATTAGAAATGAAAAAGTACCCCATATGGGATGGAATAAAATTAACATTGTAAACGAACACCCTATTGTTAAGGGAGTGGATGGATTGCATGCATACTTTGTTCACTCATATTGTGCAGTTCCAGACGACGATTTGGCAATTGTTTCTACAACGGAATATGGTGGTGAATTCGCTAGTATTATTGCTAGAGAGAATATTTTTGGCACTCAGTTCCACCCTGAAAAATCAGGGGAAACGGGTTTGAAAATTATTCGTAATTTTATAGAATTTTGTCAAGAAGCATAGGGTTGAGATGATTCAAATGGCGTCATTTGGGGTGAGTATGCTAAGAATGATAATTAAGAATATAAATAAAAATGAAATCAGTCCCGGTACAAATACTAATGGTTCTATGAATCGCCCCCCAGTGCTCTTCATGATGGCCAAAGACACCCCTATTCCAACAGGTATAGAAAGAAAAAAAGCCCAGAAAAATTCAGATAATTTTGTATGTTGAGAAAGTTTCATAATAAATCTCTAACTTCAGAATACCACATGTCATGGTAGTCAATGCTTCCAGTTCGTTCTGCTATTTCTACTGCCAATAAATGCCAACATTTCTTATCAGTGTCGTTTTGGAGATTGTACTCAGAACCCTTGCAAGTGCATATTTCACCTTCTACAATATACTCGTCGTGGTATCCGACGACGACGGTGAAATCTCGGTATTGTTTCACTCTGTCTTCTTGGATGGCTTCTATAGCCTTTTCACCACGGGTTCCATTTTTTTTTAGTAATTCTTCTACATAAGGTGCAATTTGGTTGGTCGGTGGTGGATTGATATTTTGATCGGGGCGAGGCACTATTGTAGAGTTAGTTCCCTACAGTAATAAAAGCAAATAAATCATGGATTTTTTAAATTTTAAATGTAATGTAACATAAGCGATGGTTTTTCAGGTTTTGACACAGACGGAGATGTATGTATGTAATCTCAGAAGGTGGGGTTGAGATTAGGGTTCCATCGATGTCTGTGTCTGGGAAAACCAAAGATGTTTTTTTTAATCCAGAAATGGAGCTAAATCGAGATCTAACGATTGCCGTTTTGAGGGCATATAAACAAGAAGGAATGGAAACATATCTTGATGCAAATGCAGCTACAGGGATAAGAGGTACAAGGGCTGCATTGGATGGGTGGAAAGTTACACTAGTAGATATCAGTCCAGAAGCAGTGGAATTGTGTAAATTAAATTTATCTATAAATAATCTATCGGGAGAAGTACATCACAACGATGTTAATATTGAGCTCCGTTCAAAGAGATACGATGTTGTCGATGTAGACCCATTTGGGAGTCCCATTTCATTTTTAGATAGTGCATTTAGAGGCGCGCGTAAGTTATTATGTGTGACTGCCACAGATACGGCGCCGCTTTGTGGTGCCCATCTGCAGGCAGGAATACGCCGGTATAGTTCAGTCCCAAAGAAGACAGAATATCATGCAGAGATAGGCATTAGAAATCTACTTTCTTCGATGGCAAGATGGGGTGCTCGTTACGATATTGGAATAAATCCAATATTTTGCCATTCTACTCGTCATTATTACAGAGTGTACGTGGAAATAGATCGAAGAGCGTCAAAAGCCAATGAAGCATTGGAGGAATTAGGATACATACATCATTGTTCATCTTGCCTCTATCGAGAGGTGCAGTTAGGTTTACTTTCATTTCCTATTCTTTCATGCCCATCTTGTGGTGGTAAAAAAGTGATAACATCAGGCCCCATTTGGTTGGGGAAAACACATGATAAAGATTTTATTAGTAAGGCAAGATCGCATGTGACAGAAGAGATGGGAATGGGCAGTAGAGTAGAAAGAATATTTTCAAGAGTAGCTGAAGAACTAGAAGTTCCTACGCACTACGATCAACATAAATTATGCCGATTATGGGGACTCCCTGCACCTTCGATGGAGATATTTATTGGGCAGATAGTAGATGCTGGTTTTGAAATTTCTAGGACGCACTATGGAGGAACTACATTTAAAACAAATGCTACAATTTCTGAAATATATGAAATTGCAAATGACTAATGCGAATTCAGTACACGCTTAGATACCGATCATGTTCCCACGCGGAAACAGACACCAAATAATCTGCATATTCAGCACGCTTGGTATTGAGATATGCCTCGGTGATATGCGAACCAAGTGCGTTGCAAATGATATCGTCTGCCTCAAGTGCATCTAGAGCATCTCCCAAGTTACTTGGAAGAGTAGTGATGCCGTATTCTTCTTGTTTTTTGGAATCGAAATCATAAATATTTTCACGGACTGGTGCGGGTGCTTCTAGTTCTCTATTAATACCATCCAATCCTGCTTCTAACATTGCGGCTATAGCTAAGTATGGATTGGCAGCTGGGTCGGGAGATCTAAGTTCCACACGTGTACCAGCTGCAGTTCTTGATGCAGGTTTTCTAATTAATGCAGATCGATTAACATCACTCCATGCGATATATACCGGTGCTTCATATCCAGGAACTAGACGCTTGTAAGAATTAACTATAGGATTGCAAATTGCGGTTAAAGCTGGAGCGTGTTCTAATAAACCTGCGAGGTAGTGTTTAGCTACATCAGAAAGACCAAATTCTCCATCTTTGTCATAGAAAGCATTGTTTCCATTTTCGAATAATGACATGTGAGTGTGCATTCCAGATCCATTTATCCCAGATATAGGTTTTGGCATGAAAGTTGCATATACATCGTGTTGATGCGCAATTGCCCTTACGGCGGCTTTGAATGTCACAACATTATCTGCTGTTTGGAGTGCGGGGGCGTATTTCCAATCAATTTCATGTTGACCCTCTGCAACCTCGTGATGGCTTGCTTCTATATCAAATCCAAGCTCTTGAAGGGTGTAGACCATATTTCTACGAATGGAAGAGCCTATGTCAACAGGGATTATATCAAAATAACCCCCTACATCATGTGTTTCTAACGTAGGAGTCCCTTGATTTGTTTTTAAAAGGAAAAATTCCGGTTCGGTTCCGACATTTACCTCAAAGCCCATTTTCTTTGCTTTTTCAAGAGAATTTTGAAGGGCCGTTCGGGGGTCGCCTTCAAAATGAGAATTGTCTATTCGGCGTACATCAGAAATGAGACGAGCAGTTCCTCGTCCATTTTCGTCTTTTCTCCAGGGGAGTTCTGCGTAAGTGGAAGGATCGGGTACAAGGCGCATGTCGGATTCTTGTATCCTAGTAAATCCTTCTATAGAGGAACCATCAAAATAGATACCTTCTGTAAATGCCTTCTCTGCCTGGTGGGCAGGGATTGCTATATTTTTCACAGTGCCCAATATATCAACGAATTGTAATCGTAAAAAATCAATATTATTTTTTTTAATACTATCTATAATTTTTTGTTCCGAAGGGCCAATTTCAGCCAGTTCAGAATCTGAATGTCCATTTGTCATGTTAATGTGTATTTGCTATAGTTTATGGTTCATAATAAAAGGTTATGATTTTCGCACGGTTTATATTATTTTATAAAAGTAAACATTCGTTACATTTTAATAGGTATATTTCATATATTTAGTCGATGACGTATGAAAATCTCGATTCAAAATTGATAAATGAATTACTCAAGGACGGGAGAGCAAGTTTTAGAACTTTGTCTGACCGAGTGGGAGTTTCGGTAGCAACCATTTCTAGGCATTTGTTCGCACTAGAAGATCGAGGAGTGATAGTGTGTTATGCTCCTAAAATAAAATATGAAAAGCTCGGGTATGGCCTCACCGCAATAATTCAATTGAAAGTAGAAGGTGCAAGAATTCCAGATATTACTAGTAAACTTTCAGATTTTAATCAGATGATATCAATATACGAGGTGACTGGGGACTATGATCTGATCATTATCGCAAAGTTCACAGATACAGAAGGGATGAACAAGCAGATAAAAGCGGTCCTTGCTGACCCTATAATTAAGGCATCCAACACTAGTGTTGTGCTAAATGCAGTTGTGGAGAATAGACAATTCGAAATGGAAATTCCTGCCGTTTGAAAATATAAATGTATAGAGATAATATTAAAGGATGAGATTACATCATGCCGGGCATGCCACCCATGCCGGGCATGCCACCCATGCCACCCATGCCACCCATGCCACCCATGCCACCCATCATAGCTTCTAATTCTTCAGGGCTTGGTTGACCACCGGATGGTGAATCGCTTGCGGCTATGACATCATCTATACGAAGGATCATAATTGCGGCTTCTGTGGCTGATTTAACTGCTTGTGTCTTAACACGGAGAGGTTCGTAAACACCTTGTTTTGCCATATCAATTACATCTCCCGTGTCGGCGTTTAGACCTGCAAATGCACTGCCTCCATCATGTTGAGAGCGAAGATTCACAATTGAATCGATGGGGTCCAATCCTGCATTTTCAGCGAGGGTACGTGGGATGACCTCAACCGCATCTGCGAATGCTTCGATTGCTAGTTGTTCCCTACCTCCAATGGATTCGGCGAAATCCCGAACGCCAAGGGCCACCTCTAATTCGGGAGATCCCCCTCCTGCTACAACCTTACCATCTTCTATGGTTGCACGGACCACCCCTAGAGAATCGTCAATTGCGCGCTCGACTTCGTCGACTACATGTTCAGTTCCACCACGCAGAAGGATTGTGACAGATTTTGCGTCTTTGACATCGGTTATGAATATGTGCTGATCGCCGCCGAGGTCTTGTTGTATGACCTCCCCAGCATGTCCTATATCGTCTTTAGCAATATCATCAAAGTTGGTGACGATTCTAGCCCCACTCGCTTTTGCTATTGCTTTTTGATCTGCTTTTTTCGTTCTCCTAACAGCTAAAATTCCTGCTTCGGCTAGGAAATGTTGTGCCATGTCGTGGATGCCCCCGTCGGTGAAAAGAACATTTACATTTAATGCACTGAGTTGATCTACCATGTCTTTGAGTTGGGCTTGTTCTTGATCTAAGAAAAGTTGCAATTCGGCGGGATCGGATACATTAACTTCCGAGTCAATTTCGGTTTCTCGGACTTCGAGTTTTCCGCCGTATACTGCTATGTGTGCATCTTCGATGACATAAGGCATGTTCTCTTGCACTCTCTCTTTTTGGATGAGAACCCCTTCGATAAGTTCGGATTCGTTCATTGCCCCACCAACTACTTTCTGAATTCGGATGTCATCTAGATCTATGCCATCTTTATCATGTACAGAGGTTACTGCTTCGACTACCAGTTTGGACAGCAAATCCTTCGCGTTTTCTGCCCCTTTTCCTGTCATTGCAGTAGAGGCTATTTTTTCTAGAATTTCTGTGTCGGTTTTAGAAACATCAGTGGCAACGTTATCTAGAATTTCTTTGGCCTTGGTGGCTGCTTGTCGGTATCCCTGAGTAATTGTTGTTGGGTGAAGTTGTTGTTTAAGTAAATTCTCGGCTTGATGTAAAAATTCGCCTGCCAAAACGACTGCAGTAGTAGTTCCATCTGCAACTTCATCCTCTTGTGTCTTGGCTACTTCAACGATCATATTTGCTGCAGGATGATCTATATCCATTTCAGCGAGAATCGTAGCCCCATCATTGGTAACTACAACAGTTCCAGAACTGTCTACCAGCATTTTATCCATACCTCGCGGACCGAGAGTGGTCCGGATTGCTTCTGCGACGGCCTTACCGGCCGTAATATTCATAGATTGTGCATCCCTTCCAGAAGTTCTTTGAGCACCTTCTGCGAGCACAATCAGCGGCTGACCGCCTAGCTGCTGAGCCATAATCGTCATTTGATTTGTTTGCTATTCTATATATATGTTTCCGTTGGGGAATGAAGAAATATGTTGTTAAGGGTCTTGCACAGAATCAAAAACGATCGAATTTTGATTGATTTACTTCTTGGCGTTTTCGTTCGAGAAAACCATAGACAGATCCATGACGAGAACCATCAATTATCATTTCTACTGCCGATCTTACCAGCTCTACCTGTTGATAAAGTCCAATAATACCCACAGTTGAACCGTAAATCACTATTTTAGTATTAGTTAATTCTTCCATTGTGGCACGTGTTCTTCCATTCTTTCCTATTAATCGACTTTTGTGCCGTTTCATGTCATTTTCATTTCTAGATAGGCGTTTTAAATCTATTAAATCGAATATGGTTTCGTCGTTTTTTAGTAAAGACAAGGCATCTTTTGGAGAAAACCCCCTCCCAATGGCTTTTACTATATCTGCAGCAGTTAATTCTTCAAAGGGTTCCGCTGTGTTTTCTATTTGGACTCTATGATTTTCGGAATCGACATTGATAGTAACATTTGCTTGTGATTCTATATTACGCAAGGTGGCCCCTTTTTCGCCGATAAGAACTCCAAGTCGGTCGCCGGGGATCTTTACATACTGCATATTGTAGCTTTTCTTGGCGAGGTGAATTAAACTTTGGTTAGGAGGATTCTTGAGTGATATAATCATAAAGTAATTCTTCAGATGTTTCTACTCCCTTCCGACTGAAAAATTTAGATATATTTTCACAATCTCGGTGTAAATATGTTGATGCTTTTGGGTGGCGATGAGTAACTGCTTGTCCAATGTCGATAATGCAAATTTCGCCGTCGTGGACCAATATATTATACTCAGATAAATCGCCATGAACCAAACCGGAGAGATGTATTTTTTTCATAAAATCGCGGACGATTTCATAGGCGATATCTGGATTTTTTAGTTCGATGTTTTGTAATTTTGGGGCCACATTTCCTTCGACCCCAATGAGTTCCATGACCAAGACGTTTAATTTTACAGCAATTGGTTCGGGTACACGAACTCCGCCTTCTTTGGCCCTCTTCAGATTGGCAAATTCCTTCCTAGTCCAAGCCAAAACTATGTCTCTCTTATCAGATCCTATTCCAGAGAATCGAGGATCTCCAATTAAATAATCTTTCATTTGTCGGAACGAAGATGTGTTTATTCGGTAGATTTTGATGGCTATTTCACGGTTATTTTCCCCATATGCTTCGAAGACTATTGCTTCTTTTCCAGACGATATTGGGCCGCCTAGAGCGGTTATATGACCTTCTTGAACTAATTTATATAGCGCTGCGTAGGTAGAATCGTCGAAAACATTTGCTTCTACTTTGAATTGATCCGTGTCTTTGATTCTTTTTTTAAATGTTGCAAATTTTCTATCATTTTTCCGAGAAATTCTGTCGACTTCGTCGTCGGTGAAATCTATATTGGTCCAAGTGTCAAATTCGAAATCGTCTTTGTTTGACTTCATGGATATGTTTTTTTCGTGTTCACTCGATGGTTCCTTCCCTCCGGAGTTGAGCGGCATCGTGTCGATCATATCTCCATACGACATCAGCTTTTGAATCTTGCCACTCCCAGGGTTTGACCAAAACGACATCATCTTGACGAATCCAAACTCTCTTGCGCATTTTTCCAGGGATCCTAGCTAGTCGTTCGACGCTGTCTGCGCAACGTACTTGTATTCGATTGGAACCTAGCATTTCAGAAACTACTGCAAATACTTCTCCTTCTTGTGGCATTCTGAGTTTTCTCCGATGGAGCTCTTCTTCGTTGGGGTCGGTTTTGTTACTCATATTGGCTATATTAGACGAAGGGGTTTAAGTTGTGTCCATCTATATTCGCAGATGTATTAAGATTGGTCCAATAGTTTTGTTCTCCCAGGAGTTATTAGAATGTCTAAGTAATTTGCGAGAGTCTTCTTTGCATCTTGGGGGTGAAGATGTCCAGATTCTAGATCATTTTGTAGATCAGAATATGAATTGTACACCATATTGCCACCATATTTATCTGGCCGTTCGATGGTAACTTGATGAAACCTTGGGAAGATATGGAATTGGAATATTTGTAATACTGGATTTTCAGGTTTATTTCCATCTTGGTCAGTTGGGGGCTCTGAAGTGGGGGGACAAAACGCTTTGTTAATTTTTTTATTGATGGAATCTGAGGAATCTTCCATTGAAATTGTGATACCCACGCTAGAAGACATTTTTCCAATTCCCGTTGTCAGATTGGCTAAGATGGGAGTATGGATCGCTGGGCAGGGAGAATATCCCAATTCGGGTAAGAGTTCTCTAGCGAGTGCGTGTACTTTTCGTTGGTCAATTCCACCAACTGCGAGGTCGAGGTCTAAATAATGCATATCAAGTGTCTGCATTATAGGATACACAGCTTGGCTTACTTTAGGTACGTTTCCACTTTGTATTTCAGCCATGGCCCTACTTGCACGATTGAGAGTTACTAAATTACCCAATTTATGTAAATCGAGCAGATAATCTTTTTCAAGTTGAAAGTCAGATCCATAAATGAATTCAGTGGTGTTTTCATGTAACCCATATGCTATGAATTGTTGCCGCATGGTTTCTGCTATGAGTTGAATTTCATCTAGCGATCCCTTACCATTGAGATAAGCATGGAGATCTGCCAAGAGAACTACAATTTTCATGCCGACTTCTTGTAAGTCAATTAATTTATTTGCAGTTAACATATGACCTAGATGGAGAACTCCGGAAGGTTCGAACCCAACGTAAGCTCGTTTTCCATCAGGAGAATCTGCCAATGTACGGATTTCTGCATCAGTTATGCTTTCAACCACGTTCTGGGTGATTTTATCATAGATTGTCAAATTAGATGGAGATTCGGTATGAGGCATCTTATACGTTTGTCATATGGCTTCTTCGGGGAAAATCCTATAGATCTATTTTTGCGGTGGGAAAATGAGTAAGCGGTACACATACCATCGCAATTTTTTTCTAATCGGAAAGGGGTATTTCGATTTCCAATCCATCGTATGCCAGAGTCAATTCTTTTTTAAATATAGTTTTTGCTTCATTGAGTAAAATGTTCGAATTGCCACTAAATCGTGATGAGGGGTGGGTGAGTACTAGGTGAGTAACGTCTGCTTCAACAGCTATGTTGGCTGCTTCCAAAGCTGTAGAATGGCCAGTCAGTTCAGCCCGTTTTTTATATTCGTCGGTGAATGTTGAATCGTGGATCAATAGATCAAATCCAGAGACTGCTTCTATGGTAGATTTTGTTGGTCTGGTGTCGCCAGTATATGCTATTTTCCTCCCAGGTCTAGATGGGCCTACTACTTGTTCGGGTGAAATTTTAGTGCCATCTTTTAGGATGATTGGGGTGCCTTCATGTAGTGTAGAAAAATCTTTTCCCACGGGCACCCCAAGTTTCTCCGCTTTGTCTCTAAAGAATCGCCCTTTACGTTGTGATTCGATTAGTGCATATCCCGTTGAACGAGTTTTATGATCTGTTTTAAAAGTGCGGACTTCGTATTCAGAAGTTTTTTTAACAGTAGTATTAGGAGGAGTTTCAGAGATGGTAATGGAATAATCGATTCCATCGTCGCAGAGAGAAACTAAATCGCCTACATATTGTTTTGTTCCAGGTGGAGTGTATATGAAGAGGGGTTCTTCTCTACCGTTGAAATTCATTGTTTGAATCAGCCCAAGGAGACCAAATATATGGTCCCCATGTACATGGGTCAAGAAGACATCTTGTATCCCGAATCCAGTCCCATAATTCATCATTTGACGTTGAGTACCTTCCCCAACATCAAAAAGAAATTTATCACCGTGGATATTAATAAAAATCCCACTTGAATTTCGTTCAGTTGTTGGAACCGAACCACTAGTTCCCAGGAAGGTAATTCGTAATGTCACTTGAGAGTATTGTGACTCGAAGGAGATACCTATTTTCAATTGAATGGTTAAATCGACCAATTCTTAGTTTTTGAATGCCATCAGGAATTGATGGACTCCCCATTATGGATTGATAAATATGCACCAGAAGGAGAGGATTTTTCTCAGCGTGAACTCCGTTTTAATTTATCTAAGTTTCAAAAAATGCCAATAAACTTTCTGCTCTATGGGCCAGAGGGCAGTGGTAAAAGCTCTGCGGCTAGAATCATTGCGAAGGGGCCGGATGAGGAGGGACAAGATCTAGTTGAATTTAATATTTCAGATTTATTTAATAGTTCTAAAAAAGAAATAGTAGAAAATCCTCTTTTTTCAGGTTTCATATCGTCGGGGAAAACCCCGAGTGGGTCAAAAGAATCACTTGTTATTCACTTAATAAAAGAAAGTGCGAGTTACCCTTCTATTTCAGGTGGGAAGAAAATTATGATGCTCGATAATTTTGAAAGTGCACAAAGAAGTTTTCAACAGGCTCTTAGACGTATAATAGAACAGTATCATAGAAATACGCAATTTATTCTTACAACACGTCAACTTTGGAAAGTCATTCCGGCCATCAGATCTCGTTGCTATCCCATCTCTGTTAGATCTCCTGCAGATACAGACATGAAGAAGATACTGGTGAGGATATTAGATGCAGAAGAGATAGAATTCACAGATGAAGCGGTTGATTATATAGTTGCTAATTCATCGGGCAATCTTAGATCTGCTATTGTGCATGCACAAGCGGTATCGGAGGGGATGGGCGAGGTGACTTATGAAGGCGTGGTTGAAATTATTCAAGATATGGGTATAAATGATCCCATAATAGAGATGATTGATTGTTCACTAGATGGAAAAATTATAGATGCAAGATCAATTCTCGAAAAATTAATCATAACTAGTGGATATACAGGAGGAGAAATATTAGAAATCGTGGGCGAGGTTGTAAGGAATCGGGATGATATCGACCAAACCAAATTTGCTTTGGTAATTGGAGAGGTTGATTTTGATCTCGCAAATGAATCAAATTCTGTGATTCATTTGACTAAGTTCTTAACAAAATTTGGATCATTGTGATGGAAATAATATTTGTATTTTGTACAGCATTGTTTGTGGTGTGGTTCATAGTATGGAGTAAAAGGGATCCAGAGAGGTCAATCCCTAAGAAGGGAGTAGTATCTCCTGCAGATGGTAAAATAAGCATAATTCGCGAAGATGTAAATGGGAAGGTTAGAGTGGGTGTTTTCATGAACGTATATGATGTCCATGTCAATCGAGCCCCCATGCCAGGATATGTTAAAAAAATCGATCATTTGCCAGGGAGATATGTCCCTGCATTTTCGAAAGATTCAGATAGAAATGAGAGGGTTAGAATTGTCTTTACATCTTTAGATCTATCGAAGAAAATAGATGATGAGGTAGAAGAGTGGGAAGTCGTATTGATAGCAGGCGCGTTAGCCCGGCGGATAAAACCATATGTAAAAGTGGGCGATTATATTGAAAAGGGAGAACGGATAGGACACATTGAGTTTGGTAGCCGGGTGGATGTGATATTCCCTACCGGGGTTCGATTGGGAGACCTAATGGTAAAGAAAGGAGATAGGGTTAGAGCAGGTGAATCCACTTTATTGGGAGATTAGATAAATTATTTATAAAGAATGTGGATATATCGGGTTAAAGATTTGTGCACTCTTCTTGTAAAATGTCGTCTTAGGTTCCAGTCTGTTTGTTGGATTAAGTCTCCGAGAAAGGAATCGGATATAACAATTACATTGGAAGTGATCTGGGCTGCTTCCACAAGTGTGTGGTTTACAAGAACATCCAATTCATATCCGGCTATTTTAGATTGGCGACCATAGGGAATATCAAAAAGAATTGCATCTATTTTTGTGGAAATAGGAAAATTGGCAGCATCTCCTTGGAGGATCATAAAATCTGTTGAAGAATAATATTGGAGGTTTTCATTCGACCCCGCAGCCATTTTATTTTGAATGTCCATACCATAAACCGTTGCCCCCATCAATGCGGCTTCTATGAGAATCCCACCAGTGCCGCACATGGGGTCAAAAAGAATTGTATTTGGACCGGCCCCAGCCAAATTTGCAATTGCCCGAGCTTCGACGGAATCCATACTTCCTGGTTGGAAAAAGGGTTTTTTTGTGGGATTTCGATTGACATAGCTTTTTGAACTTGTTCTTACGAGACGTCCTACGATGCAAATATTATCTGAAAAGAGCACCCTGATTTCATGAAGAGGGTTTGTTAAATCGACTGGAAAGCCTTTGTCTACAAACATAGTTCCTATATCTCGCTCTATTTGTTTTGTGTCAATATGTGTAGATTTTCTGACATTTCGAGCTCGGACGGCAATGGTCCCTGATGGACTTATTTGGATATTATCGATGGAATTGAAAAGATCAGGTAGAGAGGACGAAGTTTGGGAGAGGACAGCGCTAACGCGGTGGGTATAAGCTAGATTTGAAATCCTAGAGGTAGCAATTGATTTTGCAGTTGCTAATCCTGGTGCGATTACATGTACATCTTCTGCTGCATTTTGAGCCTCTGCTGCAGCAAAATTGTCATCTTCTCCTGCTAATTCTAGCACATACACAAAAACGATTCAGTTCTAATAAATCATGAGGGTGTCGATGCCCAGAGATGAGTTATATTTAAAGAATTACTCTACCAATCGATCGATTCGCGTTACTAATATTCCTGTTGCACCCTGGATTTTTAGAGCTCCAATGGTTTCGAAAACTTCACTCTCGTTTACCACCGCGTGGACAACTACCAAAGAGCTCCCTGAAGTGTCTATCACAGTTGGACCAGATAATCCTGGTAGGACACTAGTTATTTGTTCTAATTTGTCACGAGGGGCATTCATCATTAAGTATCTCTTTTCTTTAGCAGATACAACTGAAAGTAGTGCATCGGATATTTTGTTCGCCAAGGGTTTATCTTGTATATCTTTTCGTGAAATCAATCGCGCACTACTAGTAAGTATTTCGTCGAGTATGACGAGTTGGTTGCTACGCAGGGTGTCCCCGGAACTGACAATATCTACAATTGCATCTGCCATTTGAACATGAGGAGTGATTTCGGTGGCCCCGCCTACTTCTATTATTTTGACATCGATGTCACGACCCATGAAAAAAGTTTTTGTTATGTGAGGGAATTCTGTTGCAATAGTTTTTCCTTGTAATTCTTCTATGGATTCAATTGATGTTTTATTGCCAATTCGTGGGTCGAGGGTTGCTACTACGATTTTGCATTTGCCAAAATCAAGATCTAAAAGTTCAATGATGTTATCGAAATTTTTTTCTTGGATTTGATCATACCCAGTGATTCCTATATCAGCCGCACCACTGCTGATGTACCGAGGTATATCTTCTGACCGAACATAAATAACAGTGACATCAGGAAGGGAGGTATCTGCCCAAAGTTTTCTGTCTTGTTGAGATTCCCTCACCTTTATTCCTGCTCGACATAGTAGGTCAAATGAAGGGGCGTGGAGGCGGCCTTTATTCGGTAACGCGATTTTCATAAGTATACCTAAGGAGACCTATGAGAAACACTCTTTCGGTATAGCGAGATCATACCGTAGGAACTAATGTCCTCTATTTCAAAGGGTATATATGACCACTCTAAATGTCAAAGGAGGGAGAGTCTTGCAAGAGGACTTGACTATAGAGTATTCGGATATTCTCATCGACGTGGATGAAGGGATTATTTTAGAAATGGGAAAATCGCTAGGTGGCGATGACGAAATGGACATAAATGGAGGATTAATCATCCCAGGATTGGTGAATGCACATACCCACATAGCCATGACACTTTTACGTGGTTATTCGGATGATAAGCCACTCGAGAGATGGTTGAAAGAAGATATATGGCCCATTGAATCCCAGTTGACACCCAGGGATGTCCATATAGGATCCCAATTGGCTTTGGTTGAATTGATTAAATCAGGTACAACTACATTTTGTGACATGTACTTCCACATGTCAGAAGTGGCAAAAGCCACGGATAGTTCGGGTTTGAGAGCCGTGTTGGGGCAAGGAATAGTTACAATTGGGAAAGATGAAAACGATGCTCATGATGATGCTAAAAATGGATTAGAATTTGCAGAAAAATATGATGGGTATGCAGAGGGGAGGATTAGCACAGCGTTCATGCCCCATAGCATAAATACAGTTGATCTAGAATACTTTGAGGAGCACATTCCTCGTGTTAGAGAATCAGATATCCCCATACATCTCCATACTAATGAGACATTAGAAGATGTCAAGAAAACTGTTGAAATGCATCAAATGAGGCCGATAGAATTTTCTCTAGAACATGATATCTTGGGCCCGGGTGATTTCGCTGCTCATTGTGTGCATGTTGATTCAAATGAAATTTCTCTTTTAGCTGAAAACGAGATAGGTGTGGTCCATTGCCCAGCATCGAATATGAAATTAGCTAGTGGGATTGCTCCAATACAGGAAATGTTAGATAGGGGAGTGACAGTAGGATTGGGTACAGATGGTGCTGCTTCGAATGATGATCTAGATTTATTTGGAGAGATGAGAGATGCAGCCATGGTTGGGAAATTATTTGCTAAAAATGCTAGTGCTATGAATGCAAAGTCTGTTTTTTCAATGGCCACAATGGCTGGAGCAAAATTGTTAGGAATTCCCGCGGGAAAGATAGAATCGGGTTTTGTTGCAGACTTGGCTGTATTAAATATTGAAGCGGCACACCTTACTCCAATTGGGAATGGTGTGAATGGTATCGTTTATTCGGCCAAGGGGTCAGATATAACCCATACAATTTGTGATGGGAAAATTCTAATGAAAGATAAAAAAATAGAAACACTGGATGAACCTAAAGTCATAGCTGCTGCTCGTGAATGTGTGGAAGATCTTACTGAAAGAGTGGGAAATAAAAAGTAATTGGCGAAAAATGGCGTCTTGAAACTCTTTTTTTCATGCGTCGCCCAGGAGTGGTATGAGCACATACCCCACCATCTCAAATTCCCTGGAAAATGTAAGTGAAAATATAGAGAGGGGGAATAGAAAAATTGAATGGGCGGCATCGAACATGCCTATTCTTTCTTTTTTGCGTGAACAATTTGTTCGAGACCTTCCTTTTCAGGGGCAATGTATAGGAGTTGCATTACATGTTGAAGCAAAAACAGCTGTGTTATTAGAATTATTGGCAGAGGGTGGTGCAGAAGTTGTAGTAACTGGTTGTAATCCCCTTTCCACTCACGATGATGTGAGCTGTGCCTTGGATGCCAATCCAAAGATATCAAGTTATGCCAAGAGAGGAGTTAGTGATGAGGAATATTATGAGGGGATAGAGGCAGTTATTTCCCATAACCTAACTTTGACGTTGGATGATGGTGGTGATTTGATTTTTGCACTGCATAAAAATCATAAAGATAAAATAAAAAAGATAATAGGAGGATGTGAAGAGACTACTACGGGAGTACATAGACTCAAATCCATGGAAGAAGAAGGGGAATTAAAATATCCCGTTTTTGCTGTTAATGACACTCCAATGAAACGTTTGTTTGATAATGTTCATGGGACAGGGGAATCTGCCATGTTATCAATTTCCATGACAACTAATTTTTCATGGGCAGGTAAGACGGTAGTTGTTGCGGGTTATGGTTATTGTGGTCGAGGATTGGCAAAGAAAATAACTGGTCAAAATGCACGTATAATAGTTACAGAAGTGGATTCGTTGAGAGCACTAGAGGCACATATGGAAGGATATGAGGTAATGCCAATGGTTCAAGCGGCTCACAGGGGTGATGTGTTTATTACAACTACAGGGAATTGTGATATTTTGAATGGAGATCATTTTGAACTTATGAGAGACGGTGTTATTCTTGCAAATGCAGGACATTTTGATGTTGAAATCAATACAAAAGATCTAGAAGAATTATCAGTATCTAAAAAAGTAGTGAGAGAAGGAATTGAAGAGTATCAATTGGAAGATGGTCGCCGGATTAATGTGCTCGCTTCGGGTAGACTTGTTAATTTGGCGACACCGTTGTCTCTAGGCCATCCTATCGAAATAATGGACCAGAGTTTTGGAATGCAAGCTGTTTGTATGCGAGAAATGGTTATGAATCCAACATACAGTTCTGGTGTGCACCCAGTGCCAATTGAACTAGATGCAAAAGTAGCAGAAATAAAACTTAGATCGGAAGGAATAGAGATAGATTATTTGTCTGAAACACAAGAAGATTATTTGAAAGGGTGGGAGTTTGGGACATGAGTTCTGCTCAAACAAAAGGGAGTCGTGTGGAAAGGGAATTGGTTAGACTATTAGATGAATCTGGTTTTGCAGTTATGCGCGCGCCTGCAAGTGGTGGGGCAACATCAAGAGAATTGCCAGATGTATTAGCAGGGAATGGGGAGTTATTTTATGCATTTGAAGTCAAATCGAGTGCTAGTGATAAAATTTATTTGAGTGGGAAAGAAGTAGAAGCTTTAATTTATTTTTCTCAGAATTTTGGTGCCAAAGCGCGTATTGGTATTCGATTTGATAATGAAAAGTGGTACTTCTTTCACCCGGGGGATCTTTATCTGACAAAAGGGGGCAATTATCGGGTTACAAGAGAGGACATACATGAGCAAGGGATCGACTTTGAAGAATTGATTGGTGGGTCCGAGAAAAAGACACTATATGACTATAGTGGGGTGGATGAATAGTGATAGATAGAAGGTTGTTATTCTTCGAAGGGCTTTTACTATTTCTAGGAAATAGATAGAGTATGAGTCTGCCACGTATTCGGTTGATGGAAATAATTTCTTCAGTGGTTTGGGCAAGTATTTTTGTAATAGGAGTGGTTTACATCGGTAGTAAATATTCCATGCAAGAGGGACCATTGCAAGAAGGGACATTGTGGATGATTGGAATCATAACAGCATTCATAATCGCGATGATGGGGACAGGATACTGGCTTTCTACGATTGAAGAATGAGAGAGATTAGCTAAGATTGTTTTTTGGAGGAATATTGAAGAGGATGAGATATGCTTTGGCAGATATCATCCATATTGATACAATCACCATAGGTTTTCATTGTGGCACAAGAGGGTGGCGGATAAAGTGTAGATCCATCTTTATCTTTGAGATATCCCATAGTAGATTGGATTAAAGATGGGTGGAAAGAATTGGTGGTAAAATAATCAAGAATATTTTCCTCATCTGTTTGGGTAGAAATAAGAAATGAAATCAATGAAAAAAGAGACTGTGTTTGTAGTTTTTCATTGGATTCTACTCGCTTTAATAAATTCATCATGCATGGTGGAAAAGAGTCAAGAGAGACAGGACCAAGTTCGGGTTCGAGGTCAATTTCATCGATATAACTATGGATTGATTTTAACTGATTTTGTAACAATTTTTCTGCTTCATTTGGGATTTTAAGAGGGAGGTCACTTTTGATTTTTTGGAAAATTGCAACACCCAAAAGTTTGTATAATTCAGATTGATCGACATTTATTTTTCCATGAGATAGAGCTTGAAATGCCAACTTCCAGGTTGCGCCGGGTAAGTAGGATATGAGAGATAAATAGGTTTCAACAGAAATTGAAAATATATCACCCGCACAGATTATATCATTTTTAATGTTCAATTCGTCCAAAAGAGAAGAGAGAGAAAGTTTCGCGGAAGTGATACTTTTTAATTCTGTTTTATTTTCGGTGTCTTCTTGGAAATGTACAATAGCACTTTGTGATTCTGCCCAAGCATATCGATGGGTCAACCCGGGTTCGTTTACTATGGAAACTAGGATGCGTGCTAGAGGGTATGACAAAAGTTCTACTGTGGCATCTCTATGTACAGAGCCTATAGATCCTTCTTCAATTGCGCATAGGATGCGTTCTAATGCCCGGTTGACTGTGGTTTTATTGGATTCAATGGTGGTGATTAAATTAAATCCAGAATTTGCCACACTCTCTTTTGCAGAAGATATAAACGGGTATTTTGAGTGTAGAAGTTCCATTCACTATGCTCTCGAACTGCACCCAGGATAAACTTATCCGGTGAGATCCATACATTTATTGTATTTTTACCATTGTATGTATCGATGTATCTAAACCCTAGGTAAAGGTATAGTAGAGTGCCTATGCTTTTTGCTTACCCATGTCCAGGTTGTCGGACTATGAGTAGTATGCATGCTCCAGAATGTAAGTTTGAATTGTATTCTAGAGGGGAAATTGAAAAGGCATATATTGATATTATTTCGTTGATTTTGATAGACCCCAGTGTGCAGAAAGAAATTCCAGGTAAAATTGGAACTGAATGGAAAAATTTGCACACGGCGATAATTTCCACGTTGATGAGAGAGCAACGTATCGGACAAGAAGAAATGGGGAAAATAAGATTGCTAACCCCTGTAGAAAGAGCAGAAAGAATATCAGAACCTGTGTCAGAACCTATGAAGACTATATATGAAAAGGGGAGCTACCCAGGGTGTCATGATAATGCTCTTTTTGCCATGTTAGCTTGGCATAAAATGGTGGGATTTTCATGGGAGGAGACACAAGAAAAAGTCACTCAGTGGCTCGTTCGAAGTGGTAGTTGGGACAGAGGTGGTTTTGCAGAAACTACTCCAAGAGATGTGATAGATAACAAGAGGCACGTTTACGAAGGTGGGTATGGGTGGATGGAAAAGGCACAAGCTGCAAAAAGGGTAATTGAGAGGATTGGATGAAAAAATTAAAACAAAGAGAGAATTTTTCTAATCGAAAGAAAGCACTTTCAATAGTCTTTTTTGTCATATTACTGGATTTGATAGGTTTTGGAATAATCATTCCAATTTTGCCATTTTATGTTAGGAGTTTTGGTGTCAGTGATGTGGCTATTGGATTATTGGCAGCTTCATATTCGTTGATGCAATTTGTGTCAGCTCCGTTTCTTGGTAAATGGTCAGATATATGGGGGAGGCGCCCGATTTTAATTATTTCCTTGATGGGAAGTTCTTTGGCTTGGTTTATTTTTGGGATTGCAGAAGAAGTGGGTTCATACAACATAATAGGAGGTTTGTTGATATTGTTCGTAGCTCGTATGTTTGCGGGGGCAATGGGCGGCAATATTTCGACGGCAAATGCATATATAGCAGATATTACCACTGAAGAAGAAAGACCTAGATATCTTGGATATATTGGTGCTGCATTTTCGGTTGGGTTCATAATAGGGCCAGCTATTGGCGGATTTTTAGCTACAGACTACACAATTAGAATTGTTGATGCAATACTACCCGAAGTGATCCCGATAACCGCTTATTCTTTGCCGAGTTTTGGTGCAGGTTTATTAAGTCTGTTGGGAATGATCCTATGTATCTTCTATCTTCCTGAATCTAATAAACATGGAGAAGTCGGAAAGCAAAAGAAAGGGTTTGAAAACTTGCTAGAGCCTCTGAAAAATCATTCCATTAGAGGAGTAGTTATTGTTTCATTAGTAGGTGCGATCGCATTTTCGGGGGTTACAGTTATGTTCATACCATTTATTGCTGATGTATACGGATATGGGGCCGCTACTGCAGGAATGATTCTTACATATATCGGGGTAATTAGTGCGTTTTCTCATGGAGTGATCTGTCCGAAACTCATTGAAAGATATTCTTCGATGAAAGTTGCTATTGGCTCATCGGGTGGATTGATGTTTGCGATGGTTTTGATGCCTTTTTGCCCCAGGGTATTGAATGGAAACTGGATAGATCCGGGAGTGGTTACTCTTCTCGTTGTTATGGGGATACTTGCTATTTCAAATGCTTCTTTTAACGTTTCTCTGTCGACATTACTTTCACTAGCTGCTAGGGAAGATACACAAGGTGCATCATTTGGAATTTTCCAAAGTGCAGGGAGTCTTGGAAGGACGATGGGCCCTCCATTAATGGCTGTATTATACACCATAGCTATTTGGTCGCCATTCGTCTTGGGAGCAATTGCGTTTATCCCGATGGTGATACTTCTTGCTAGATTACCATACAAACAGACGGGGAAAGTAAATGGGTAATAAAAATCTAGTCACTTTGGATTCTAGGAGCAAGTAAATAAGTTACCTGGCCATTTCCATCTGCAATTGGAAAATTAATTTTGATAGGATACTCTTCCCCTATCGATAACGTCACAGAGGTAGATTTTGGAATGGCTTTGTTCATGTCTTTGAAATAATCTAGAGAAAATAAAGAGTGTGCCAAAGCGGGTTGGAAGGAGATTAATTCATCTTGTTTTAATTCTAGTTGCACATTGTCAGTGTCACCTTTTGCACGAATATAAAATGTTTGAGATTCAGGGTCGACTCCTAAGGCAATATGATCAGATACCATATCTGCAGCTTTAATTCCCTGGTCTAGATTGCTGCCCTCTATTACAACTTTTGCGGGGAGATCTAAATCGGGCAATTCTGGTTCTTTTCTGATAGAATTTGGATCAATTAGAGATAGTGTATATTGTAACCCCCCTGCCCTGATAGTTAATTTCTGAGTTTCTTCATCGAATTCCAAGTCAATGGTCTCGTCTGATCGGGCTATATTTGTGATATCAGACAGTCGAGATAGATTTATTCCTAATAGGACGCCGTCCGACTCATATGAAACGAAAGCAGAAGGGGACAATTCTATATCCACCATACCTACATTCGCAGGATCGACTGCCCTAATTCTAAAGCTATCATTGTCTAGTCTTAATTTACATTCATCCACCAATACTTTGGCAGATCCGATTGCTTCTTGTAGAACTTTGGCGTCGATAGTGGCACTGAACATTATTGAATTCGGTACGGATAGACTGGGTAAAAAGACATCTGTTCTTAGCGAGAGGCGATATAGTTATAGAATTATATGTTTTGGCCGATTATTTCGAGGATTATGAACGATGATTGTATCAATAGGAGTCGTATAGTTAAGATATAGTGCCCCGAAAAGATTTCTACTATAATAAAGCGAAAATGGAGGGATACCGATCGCGGGCTTCGTATAAACTTAAACAAATAAACGAGCACCACATGGTTATTGAAAAGGGAGATTCTGTCGTGGATATAGGAGCTGCCCCAGGGGGGTGGCTACAAGTGGCAAATGAGTTGTCAAAAACGGGGGTGATAATTGGGGTCGATCTTCAGAAAATAAAACCGTTAGAGGGTATTTTTACAATAAGAGGGGATATTACAAAAGAAAAAACCAAACAAAAAATTAGATCTATTTTAGAAGAGCAGGGGAATGGGAAAGCAGAGAAGAAAGAGAAAAGAGGTGGTAGAATTGATGTGGTATTATCAGATTTAGCACCGAATATAACAGGTGAATATTCACTAGATCAAGCTAGGTCTATTTATCTATGTAGAGAAGCTCTAGAATGTGCTCTAAGTATCCTATGTCACGGTGGGAATTTTGTTGTTAAGGCATTTTATGGGACAGATATTAAAGAATTTTTAGAAGATCTAAGAAAGGAATTTGAAAATGTTAAGGTTTACAACCCGCGTGCATCTCGAAAAGAATCTGCGGAAGTGTATGTTGTGTGTAAAGGTAGGCTGACTGCTCCAGTTAAAGTCGGGGATCAAATGATAGTGGAGATAGTTGGAGAAGGAAAAAGAGGAGATGGAATTGCCAGCATACAAGGATATAATGTTTTTGTACCAGGGTCCGAGTTGGGAGAGTTTTGGGATATAAAAATTGAAGAAGTGAGATTAAAATTTGGGTTTGCTAAAGGGATGAATAAAGTAGAAAATAAAGATTAGCCAGACATTAAATTTTCTTTCTTTAGGTAGTAAAAAAAGCCGTAAATCAAAGGAGTATCTGCAAGGGCAATTAATAGTTTGATGAAATACTGTCCCAATATTAATTGTAAAATAACAGATGAAGGCAATCCGATTCCAATTCCAAGAATAGAAGGAAGAATTGAAAATGTCAAAGTTATAAAGATGATTGTATCTACTAGTTGGCTGAGAGTGGTCGATCCAAGATTTCTCAACCAAAGTTTGCCGCCATCGGTCTTCTCCCGGAGAACGTCGAAGGCCCAAATATCAAGGTTTTGACTGACTAGGTAGGCTGCTAAACTGGCCAGGACCACATTTGCAGATGGGCCCAGCACTGTGGCAAATAATTCAGGTGAAACACCCGCATCGGACCCAGGAGACCTAATTGAGATCCAAATTAGGATGATCATTAGAATGTTCATTGCAAATGCTATAAGAACAACCATTCTTGCTGATTTTTTTCCATATAATTCCGCATAACAATCGGATGCGAAGAAAGTAATTGCATATGCTAGTACTCCCGCTGGTACGATAGCAGACATACCAGGGGTTAAAAATGAAAGAGGTAATTCAAGGATTTTTACTGCAGTTAACTGTGCAGTTAACAGACCCGTGATGAATAGTGCAATTAGACCTATTTTTATTCCCTCTCCGGAGATGATTTTAGAGGAGGTGGAGGTTGAGTTTTGAGTTGCCATATTATATTTGTAGAGGGGGTTAGGTATTAAAATAAAAGGATGTAAGATGATTACAGAGGATTTTCAAATGGCTTGACTTTGTTGTAAAACCACAATATTGCCAATCCAATACCATATGCTATCATGATAGGAAGAGTAACTAGAACCATAGTTACAACGCTAGGTGGGGTAAATACCGCAGAGAGGACAAGAATGCCAACGGTTACACTACGCCAATGGGAATGCATGGTGGCATAAGAAATTAATTTTGCTCGGTGGAACATTATCATGGTGACGATGATATCGATCCAGAGGCCGATACCAACTGTGCAAAAGAAAATAAGCCAAAAGAAATTAGACACCCTATAAGTTACAAGCATATTTGCCCGAATACCATCATAAACAAAATATGAAACGAATGCGGGGGCCACGTACAGATATCCCAATGCACTGCCAAAAATGAGTCCCATAGTTATTGCCCCGGCCCAGCTAAATGCAACATTCCGGTCACCTTTGATTATACCACGTTTCTTAAAAGCAGGCCATAGGTAATATAGAGCACACGGTAATGTCGCGACAAGACCCAATAAGGTTGCAATTTTGATTTCAAAAATGAGTGCTTCTACAGGATGGAGAGTGATGACGCTGACTTCTTCAGGTTGGACTAAATCGGGTAGACGTCTAAGGAAATCATTTTTTATCCGTCCGATTCCACCCGTGTAGAGAAATGTGAAAACACTTACTAAGACGGTTATGAATACTCCAAAAATTCTAAAAGTTTTGGATCTTAATGTGTCAAATAAAAAGGCCAAATCATATGCATAACCACCTATTTCTTCTTCTCCAACTTGTTTTTCGGAGACTGAATTCACAATTCCGGCTGTTGCTCGTTTGAAAGAACCTTCGAATGTTTTTCTTCTTTTTTCTTCCATCCTCTCTTTTTTGATCCGGTTCCACTCGTCTTCATCAAAATGATATAGCATGTCTACAGCACGCATGTTCTTTGCTGAATCAACTGCTCTTAAGATGGCTTGGGCTTTTTCTGCGTCCCCGGCTTTTATTGCTCTAGACGCCATGGCAAGTCCCTTTTCTTCTGTTAATTGGAGGATGGCCTCGGGTGGCGCTCTTTGAAGACCTTCAACGTCAAGAGATTCTAGATCGATTTCGGTGGGATCGCCGAAAATTGCATTGGGTTCTAATTCGGGTATAGAATAATACAATAGTAATAAAAATCCAGATAAAATGCCAATAAATAAAGAGAATATAAATGGTGAAACTATGCTGACTTCCCAAGATTGATTAACGAAAAGGTATGAAGTTGCAGTGAGATTTGGACTGATGAAACGTTCGATCTGCCCCAGTAGCACAAAGATTTGAGTCACCCCGGTGGCAGAAAGCCAATAACTGATAACTCCAGTCAGGATGATTGTTGGTAAAATGAATTTAGATTGTTCCCGTGCGGTTTTGGCTATATCAATATTATCTTTTCCTCTACGAAATGAAACTGTTATTTTTGATAAATAAAGGCTGAATCCATACAACACCACTAACGGTGCAGCCCATAAAATTTGAGTAAATGGATCGGGTGGAGAAAATATGGCCCCAAATGCAAACATTCCTAGAACGGCGTATTTCCATTTGTCTCTAAATGTTTCATAGGGGATAATTTCGGTGTAAGATAAAGTAGTCATAACTAGAGGCAACTGTGCCGCTATGCCAAATGCGAAACCGAGGACGAAAATGAATTGAGTCCATTCTACGATGGAATATGTAGGAGAAAGGCCTGCACTTACGGCATTGTATGCGAGAAAATCAAACATTAGTGGGAAAAAAATTCGATAGGAGTATGCAATACCTCCAAAGAAGAGAAAAGTGGATAAGGACCCCATTGCAGCCAATTTCCAGATTTTAATTTCTGTTTGAGGATAGAATCCGCGAGTTTTGAGAGCATCTCGAGAATAATATAAGAAAAAGGGAATGCAAAATATAACGCCGAGGAGAATACCTATCTTAGCTTGTAGCAGGATAACGTCGAAAGGTGTTAATACGATTACGTCCGCGCCTCGAGAGAGTAGATCTTGTTTTAAAGCAGGCCAGATCCAGAGACGCATAGCATAAATGGTTGCCAAAAGGCAAACAACAAAAACCAGAAACACTCGGCGTAATTTGGATTTGGCGGCAGTGAGCATATCTGATGCCGTCTGCTTACCTTTATCGAATGTGCGGCGTGCATCGGGGTTGAAGAAGTCGCTAACACTCATCTTATTGTGATATTTCTTTCTCGAGGACAACCTTATCGGTATGCATCTCTACAAAAAGGTCTATACCAGTTACCCTACTTAAAGATCATGTAGAGGCAAAACGCCCTTTCAAAAAATGAAATTGACAGACATACCTGGAATTGGAAAAGTAAAAGCCAAAGCGCTTGAAGAAGCGGGTTTTGGTACTATTGAGGCTTTGCGGGTAGCGTCAATAAAGGATCTTTCTGCTGTTTCTGGTGTGAGTGAAGATCTGGCGTCGAAAATCAAAGTTGAGTCTGCAGAATTAATGCGAGAAGGTGATATTTTAGACGGGTTGGATGGTGTAAAAAAAGGACCAAGAGATGATAGAGAGTTACCAATAGTAGATCACATAGGAGAATTGATAAAACGTTTGGCTATTGTTGCAGGGGTTGCAGGATTGGTGAGCGTCATTACATTTCCTTTTGCGGATGGAATTATTAATTTTTTATGGGACTCCATCCTTCCAGTTAGTGATGTTACTAGGCCCAGATTGTATGGAATATTAGAACTCAAATTCACAGAGTTCAAGGTAGCCAGTTTAGTAGGGTTGATCATCGCATTGCCCATAGGAGTGTGGCAAACATATGCATTCATGCGTCCGGGGTTATATGAACACGAACGTAGATATTATTTGGCAGCCATACCGACAAGTTTAGTTCTTGCAATAGTAGGAGTGAGTTTTGCTTATTTTATTGTATTACCCATTATTTTTACGTATTTTTTATATTATTCAGAGGGAATAGCAACGATAGGTTTTGGGCTCGGCCAGACATTTAACCTAATACTAGTTTTAATGGGGTACCTAGCGATTGTATTCCAAATACCTATTTTTGTTATGTTAGCATTGTTGATGGGAATTGTGACTAGAAGGTGGTTAATAAAAAGAAGAATTTTGTTCTGGGGAGGTTTCTTGGGATTATCTTTTATTTTTAGTCCAGATCCTACAGGCATGGCGCCGCTAATTGTTGCTTTTACGATGGTAATATTGTTTGAAGGAACACTTTTGTTAGCGAAATGGGCGGGGAAAGAATAGAGTTAAAATATAGCGCGAGGTGAATTTGAATCACCGATCTCCGGGTTATGAGCCCGGCGGAATATCCTGGCTATCCTATCGCGCTGCACCTTAGAAACTATACGGTTGAAAAAAAAGGTTTCTTTACTCGGTTGATGGAAAAAGTATCAAGAGTTATTTTTTATGAATGGCATATTTGCCCCGCCTGTCCTATATCCAAGTGGATCAATAATGACCTGTTCGAATCCCAGGTCTATTAGAAATTCATTGACATTTTTCTGGAAGAGAGGGTTTTTTGACCGGGTTAATTCACTTTTTCCGATCTCGACTCGTGCGATCCCATCATGATCCCTTACGCGGACTTGTGAAAATCCCAAACTAGTTATAAAAGATTCGGCTTTTTCTACACGGGCCAATCTTTGAGAAGTTACCAGGATACCAGTTGGTATTCGAGAGGATAGGCAAGCCATTGCGGGTTTATCTGCTACCGATAAACCATAAATTCGAGCGATTTCTCGAACCTCTTCTTTTGTCACATTAAATTCAAGAAGAGGGGAAAAGACTTGGAGCTCTTGAATTGCTCGAATACCAGGTCTATGAGTTGCCACCACATCTGAAGCATTTGTCCCATCGCAAACCGTGGTGATATCCATGCTCTTAGCAAATTCGTACATTTTTTGGAATCGCATGTATTGACAGTGGTAACATCTAAAGCTATCATTGGCTACAAAATCAGGATTATCAAGTTCTGAGAAATTGATTATCTCGTGCCTAATGCCAATCTCATTAGCAACTTTAATCGAATCTATAAGTTCAGATTCAGGAAGAGTTTCGCTTTTAGCGGTGCAAGCTATTGCTTCTTCCCCAAGTGTTTCATGGGCTATTGCAGCCACTACACTAGAATCCACTCCTCCGGAAAAAGAAACCAAAACGCGTTTTTTTGTATCGAGTGCAGATCGAATTAAATTAATTTTTTCTTCGATCGGCCGTGGCTCCATAATACTAGATCGGAGGCGTAATGTAAAAATTCATTGTGATGTGTTTGGAGAGAAGAGATATGAAAAAAGATATACAAAGAGGACTGTATTGTTATAAAATTATAATAGTTATTTAAAAATGGATGCAAAGTTTAAATAGCCAAGGGAGTGAAGTGAAAGTGATGAAAGGCAACACTCCAAAAGATATGTTGTCGTGGGATGAATCTGTTTTTAGGGATGAGCAAATATTTGAGATTGATCATATGCCGGAGAAGTTCATTCATCGGGAAAATCAAATGGGGATTTTTACTTTTGCACTGCGTCCAGCGATTAGAAAATCGAGGCCATTAAGTGTGTATGCCCAGGGGCCACCTGGAACGGGGAAAACAACATCTGTTAAGTTTTTATTTGATGAATTGGAGCTTTACCCAAAAATAAGAACAGTGCAAATAAATTGTCAAGTCGATTCTACGAGATATTCTGTATTTTCTCGTTTGTTTGAATCTGTTTTTTCATATGAACCACCTTCTAGTGGGATTTCTTTTAAGAAACTTTTCCGGCAAGTCACAGAGAGGTTGGTAGAAAATGACGAGACATTGATAGTGGCATTGGATGATGTGAATTATTTGTTTTATGAAAAAGAAGCGTCAGATACTCTTTATTCTTTATTGCGCGCGCATGAGGTTCAACAAGGTGCCCGAATAGGAGTAATAATAATATCTTCAGATCCCGCGTTAGAGGCCATATCTAGACTTGATGCACGGGTCCAGAGTGTATTTCGACCAGAAGAAATTTATTTTCCCCCGTACGGATTCTCGGAAATTTTAGATATACTTAAAACTAGAGTTAAAAGAGGATTTTATGAAGAGGTAGTATCAGAAGATGTGTTGAACTATGCTGCAAAGTTAACAGCAGAGAAAGGAGATCTGAGAGTTGGAATAGATTTGTTAAGAAGAGCAGGCCTTAATGCAGAAATGCGTGCTTCGAGAGAGATTGCTGTGGAAGATCTAGATAAAGCATATGAGTCTGCAAAATATGTACACCTGTCCCGTGGTATTCGAAATCTTACAGAATCAGAAAGGGGGCTGCTGCATGTTTTGGTAGAGTACTCAGGTGAGAGGGCAGGTGATGTTTATGAAGTATTTCACGAACGGACAAGTTTGGGTTATACTAGGTACTCAGAAATAGTAAATAAACTTGAGAAGGTCGGTATAATAACAGCAGTGTATAAACCAGTAGAAGGGAGAGGACGGTCTAGAGAGATAGAATTGTTGTATGATCCCGACGCGGTAAAGGTTTATCTTGACAGGTATTCCGTCAAAACATAAGATATGAGATATACCTACGATCCAACCAACGATGTTTTTACGAAAACGACTAGTGGATCTGAAGAAGAAAAGAGACTAGCAGGTGAAAGTGCAGCTTTGATAGTTGAGGATGGAAATATTGTAGGATTGGGCACAGGTAGTACTGCATTATATGCTATAAAGGCACTTGGGAAATCTATAGATCAGGGTTTAGATATTAAAGGAGTTTCAACATCTTTTCAATCTAGTCAATTGGCCAAAGAAGCAGGAATTCCATTGTTGAGATTATCAGAAGTAGATAGGATTGATATCGCGATTGATGGGGCAGATCAAGTTGCTGATTTCAATTTGGTGAAAGGGGGCGGTGCGGCCCATACAAGGGAAAAAATTGTTGCTGCTGCTGCAGATAGATTCATAGTCGCGGTGGATTCTACAAAAGTTTCCCATGTGTTGAATAAGCCAGTACCAATCGAAGTGTTGTTTTCTGCTAGGACAGTTGTCACATCTAGGATTGAAAAAATGGGCGGGATTCCGGAACTAAGATATTCGATTAGGAAAGACGGCCCTGTTTCGACCGAAAATGGAAATGTTATTCTAGATTGTGATTTTGGGGAAATAAAAAGTCCACCTAAGCTAAGCAAGGAAATTTCAGACATTCCAGGAGTGGTTGACCACGGATTATTTGTAGATATGGCCCACGAGATCCACATTGGTAATAAATCGGGTGTGGAAATTAAAAATCGATAAGCGGAAACTTTACGGTTATCACGGGAAAATGTGGGTGAGCGGGACTGTGGTCTAGTCTGGTTATGACGTCACCTTGACATGGTGGAGGTCCCCAGTTCAAATCTGGGCAGTCCCACTCGGTTTTTAATACGAATATTCCAGCGGTTCACCCGCGAGTGGTCCATTATACTGCAGCCAAAATGGGGGATGCCCCCTTTACTTCCACTCCGCATGCTTGCTAAAGCTACTTATGCTGGATACGTGTATGTTCTGCCAATATAGGCATGTCTCAAGCGATAAATCAGCAGTTAGTAGAGCGTTTTGAAGAATTTATAGAAGTTTATTGTGAAGAAGAGATAGGATTATTACTTGAAAATTATCCAAAAAAGCAAAGATCCTTGAACATAGATTGGGGAGAACTCTATAGATTCGATCCAAACATGGCAGATGATTTTATCACGCACCCAGACAGTGTGACAGAAGCTGCAAAACAAGCTTTGGTAAACATCGGAGATTTGAGGTACAGAACAGATGACATGTTAGAGAAAGCCCATGTGAGAATTTACAACTTGCAGGAATTAACAGATATTCGTGAGATCAGATCCAAGGATGTCAATACACTTGTGGCAATTCAAGGTCTGATTAGAAAGTCGACCAGTGTTCGTCCGAAGGTAGAAATTGCAGCATTTGAATGTCAACGTTGTGCTACCGTGACAAATGTACCACAAATAAGAGGGTATCAAGAGCCATTTGTGTGTGGAGGTTGTGAACGTCAAGGGCCATTTGAAATTAAATTTGAAAAGTCAACATTCTCAGATGCACAAACCTTACTCATACAAGAATCTCCAGAGGGATTGAGGGGAGGGGAACAGCCCCAGAGTATAGAAATCCATATAGAAGATGACATAAGTGGCATGGTAAGCCCAGGAGATCGTGTTATTGCAACAGGTACGCTGAGATTGGAACAGAAGAAGAGAGGAGGGGAAAAGTTGAGAGTTTTTGAGGTATATATGGAAGGCATATCGATTGTATCAGAGGATCTAGAATTTGAGAATATAGAGATATCAGAGGGAGATGAAAAAACTATTATTGAGTTATCGAAACAAAAAGAAATATACCAGCAAATGATAGGTTCTGTGGCCCCATCCATATATGGGTATGAACAGGAAAAGCTAGCAATTGCATTGCAACTGTTCTCGGGGGTGACCAAGCACCTTCCAGATAGTACGAGAATTAGAGGGAACGTACACATATTATTAGTAGGGGATCCAGGTACAGGGAAATCGCAATTATTACAATATATTCGTCATATCGCTCCACGTTCGGTGTACACTTCGGGAAAGGGTAGTTCAAGTGCTGGTTTGACTGCTGCTGCGGTGAAAGATGATTTCGGAGGAGGTCAGCAATGGTCACTTGAAGCTGGTGCACTTGTATTAGCAGACAAGGGAATTGCTGCAGTAGATGAGATCGATAAGATGAGAGTCGAAGATAGATCGGCTATGCATGAGGCACTTGAACAGCAAACAGTAAGCGTGGCTAAGGCAGGAATCAATGCTACATTAAAAAGTAGGTGTTCACTTTTGGGGGCGGCGAACCCAAAATACGGGCAATATGATTCGTATGAATCAATTGGGGATCAGATAAATTTGGAACCCGCACTTATATCGCGTTTTGATTTAATATTCAGGATACTAGATGAAACGAATGAAGAATTGGATGAAAAGATAGCTGAACATATAATTAAAACTAATTATATTGGGGAGCAAGGGACAAGAAAAAAATACTCAATTGAAAACGGAGAGGAGCCAATAGAACTAGAGCAAATTGCAGAGGAAGTTAAGCCAGAAATAGAACCGGAATTATTTAGGAAATATATTGCATATGCCAAGAGAAATTGTTTCCCAATTATGAGTAAAGATGCACAAAAAGAAATCAAAAAATTCTATGTAGGTTTGCGTGCTGTGAGGGAAGTAGGAGGCCCGATTCCAGTTACTGCTCGTAAACTAGAAGCACTAGTAAGATTAGCAGAAGCAAGTGCAAGAGTTAGGCTTTCGGATGTAGTTGAAAAAGAAGATGCTATGAGGGTTATTAATCTCGTTCAATCAAGTCTAGAAAAAGTTGGAATCGATCCAGAGACAGGGATTTTTGATGCTACTGTAATTGAGATGGGCAAATCGAGGAATCAATTTGACCGTGTTAAATCTATTAGATCGATAATAGAAAAACTAACACTTGAGAATCCCAAAGATGGCGCGTCTATTTTGGACATTATTGAACAGGCGAAGGTAGAAGGAATTGATGAAATGCAGGCAGAGCATATGGTTAAGAAAATGTCAGAGAGTGGAGAGATATATCAGCCTTCTGCTGGTTATTATAAACTATTAAAAGGAAGATAAGGTTACATCAAATTTTTGATAGATTCGGCAATAGTAGACAATTTTGTCAAAGGTGGTTGTGGTTTTTCTAGAAGAGAATGAATTGACCTACCACCGTCCTGTGGAAATCTAGGTATAATGTGACAATGGACATGAGGGACCTCCTGGCCCGCTTCAATTCCATTGTTAAATGCGATTGTAGTAGCGTTTGCGCCGAGAGCCCGTTCTATGGGACCAATCAAAGAGTGGATTGTTTTGGTCAATGAAACTACGTCTTGTGGAGGGAGTTCATTTAGTTTGGAACAATGATGCTTGGGAATAACAAGGGTGTGCCCAGGAGAGATTGGGTTAACATCAAGGAAAGCCATGGTATCTTTGTCTTCATAAATAGAATGGCTGGGAATATCGCCTTCAATAATGGAGCAGAAAATGCAAGGGTCCATAATATTAGTTAGTCATATCACATAAAAAAATACTCGTTGCGAGGAAAAGAGATACAAAATAACATAAACAATTAATCTTTAGTTATAGAAGTAGAGGAACTAGATATGGAAAAAGATGCAGAGGTTGGTGGGAGATACAAGGCGCAAGTGTTGGAGGGAAAAATCAAGCAATATTGGGATCGTAGCGGGGCGTATGAGAAAACAAAAGAACATCGTGCCGATGGGAAACCATTTTTCTTTGTGGATGGACCACCATATACATCGGGTGCAGCTCACATGGGGACTGCTTGGAATAAAACATTGAAAGATGGATATCTTCGTTATAATCGAATGAAAGGTCACAGGGTATATGATCGTCCGGGTTTTGATATGCACGGATTGCCTATTGAGACGAAAGTTGAGGAAAAATTAGGGTTTGCAAATAAAAAAGATATAGAAGCATTTGGGATTGAAAATTTCATTGAGGAATGTAAAAAATTTGCAGATTTCCAACGAGAAGGGCTGCAGAATGATTTTATCTCATTTGGCGTTTGGATGGATTGGGAAAATGCGTATAAAACTGTGAGTTCCGAATATATGGAATCTGCATGGTGGGGATTTGCCCAGGCCCATAAGAAAGGGTTAGTTGAAAAAGGAAAACGGTCGATAAGTCAGTGTCCTCGGTGTGAAACTTCTCTTGCGAAAAATGAAATTGAGTATCACCAAGTTAAAGATCCTTCTATCTATGTTAAATTTGAATTGGAAGATGAAGAAGGATTTTTGGTTATTTGGACAACCACCCCGTGGACGCTGCCAGCGAATACATTTGTGGCTGTGAATGCAGAATTTAGCTATCAGCAGATAATAGTTGAAAAGGGAGATATAAAAGAAAAACTTTGGGTAGAGAAATCACTTGTCGATTCTATAGTTGAAAAGGGAGGATATACTAGTTTTAGAGTAGGGAGAGAGATAATGGGACAGGATATGGTAGGATGGAAATACAAACATCCATTAGAAAAAGAAGTACCTGAACACGTGAAAGACGGGAGGTCTTTGAGAGTTTATTCAGCTGATTTTGTAGAGAAAGATAGAACAGGATTGGTACATTCTGCTCCAGGCCACGGGGAAGATGATTTTCGTGCAGGTGAAGGGATAGGATTAGAATTGTTTTGTCCAGTTGGAACAGATGGCATATATACGGAAGAGGCTGGAAAATACGCAGGGGAATTTGTTAAAAATACAAACGATGAGATTATTGAAGATTTAAATAAATCTGGTTTGTTACTTGCAAAAGAGAAATATACCCACGATTATGGCAAGTGTTGGCGTTGTGATACAAATATAATCCAAATTGTTACAGATCAATGGTTCATAAAAATAACAGAAATAAAGGAAGAGCTTATTAAGAATATAGCTGAATCTGAATGGTACCCAGGATGGGCTAGAGACAATAGATTTTATGAATTTGTAAAAGCTGCCCCAGACTGGAACGTATCACGCCAGAGATACTGGGGCATACCAATACCAATATGGACCCCAGAAGATGCCACTCCAGATGAAGAATCCCAGGATATGATTATTGTGGGCACACGGCAAGAATTGGCCGAATTGGTGGATCAAAAAATTGATCCAAAAGAGATAGATTTGCATAAACCAACGGTGGATAAGCTTACGATCACCAAGAATGGGAAAAAATATACAAGAGTACCTGACGTATTTGATGTTTGGATTGATTCCTCAGTGGCAACTTGGGGTACTGTGGGATATCCATATAGAAAAAAAGAATTTGACATGGTTTGGCCAGCCGATTTGATTATGGAGGCGCATGATCAGACTAGAGGCTGGTTCTGGTCTCAGCTTGGCATGGCTAGTGCTGCCATGGGAGAATCTCCGTATAAAAATGTATTGATGCATGGGTGGGCCCTTGCAGAAGATGGGAGAAAAATGTCCAAATCACTAGGTAATATCGTTTCTCCAAAGGAGGCAATAGAAAAGTATGGAGCAGATCCAATGCGTTTGTTCCTCTTATCAGTGAATCCACAAGGAGAAGATATGAGATTTTCGTGGGAGGAGATAGAAGAAATGAATCGTAGGTTGAATATTTTATGGAATGTATTTCGATTTCCCATCCCATACATGGAAATTGATGAGTTCCAGCCACAAGATTTTGTTTTAGAAGACATATCTTTAGAAATTATAGATAAATGGATTATTTCCCGTTTACAAACGGTGAAGCAAATTGTAAACGAGGGGTGGGAAACATATAGGCAAGATCAAGCACTAGATGCTATACTTGGATTGATTGTAGAAGACATATCTAGATACTATATTAAAATTGTTCGGGAAAGGATGTGGGCAGAAACAGATACGGATAGCAAAACTGCAGCATATGTAACACTTCATTATGTATTACTAGATGCAGTGATATTACTTGCCCCATTTGCACCGTTTATATCAGAAGAAATCTATCAAAATCTGACAAATGGGAAAAAGAATCTAACAGTACATATGTGTGACTTTCCCATAGTGGATTCCCAGCTTCAACATAAAACATTGGAAGAAGAGATAGAAGTAATAAGGACGTTAGAAGAAGCCATAGCTCACGCGCGTCAAGTTTCTCAAAGGAAATTACGTTGGCCGATTCAATGTGTTGAAATAAGAACTAAAAATGATAAAATTGGAGAAATTGTAGAAGCTCATGAAAAATTATTATCAGAGAGGGTTAATGCTCAAAAAATCAAGTTGATACGCCCGGGAGAAGAAGGATTTGATGTCAGATATTCAATTGTTGGACGCATGAATATAATCGGTCCAAGTTATGGAGAATTGACGGGTGAGATTGTTAAACTTCTCAATGAGATTGAGCTAGACATACCAGACATAGAAGAACTATCTGAAATATTAAGCTCAAAGATGGGGAAAGAAATTTTGATCACAGAAGAGATGGTTGAATTCAAAGAGGTATTTCCGGAAAATGTTGCCAAGACCACATGTGAATTTGGAGTCGTATACATAGACACTACTTTAACAGAAGAGATAGAATCGGAGGGATACGCTAGAGAGGTAATTAGACGAGTGCAGGAGATGAGGAAGGAATCGGGTTTAGTTGTTGATGAGGAAATTTTAGTAAGCATACACATACCCAACGAAAGAATTTTGGGATTGATAATGCGACATGAAAATTTAATAAAACAAGAAGTCAGGGCGAGGAAAATAGTTAGTGAGAAAAGAGATGGAATGAAAGAATGGATCGTTGAAGGAATTCCTATAGAAATAAAAATATAAATTAGATCAAAGAAGTTTAGTAAGCAAAGGGGCTATGGAAATTTTAGTTTCAGGGGTTGCAATAGTATCGGTTGTATAGATAGCATCTACTCCAGAGTTAAATAGCATTTTTCGTGCGTCATTGATCAATAATGCATGAATACATGTCACAAATATTTTTTTTGCATTTCGATCTCTTAAGATACTAGCTGCCTTGCTGGTCGTCGTTCCGGTAGAGACGATATCATCTACGCAAATGACATCTCTCTCAGTTACATCCACACTACTAGGAGATACATCAACTTCGGTGCTAGAGATGCGTTTTTTCTCGAAGTAATCAGTATCGCCCTCCCCGTATGCGTTTCGCACGGATTCTGCTAAGTGAATGGCACCAGAATCAGGAGCCAAGAAAAGTGGATTGTCTAAGTCATTGGGTAGTGTTTCTGCTAGAACAGAAGATACATCTAGAGTTATCGCAGGTACTCCAAAATGATTGCAGACTGTGTCTTTATGTGGATTGACAATTATGATCTTGTCAGTTCCAGTTCCAATAGATTTTGCCATTGCACGTGCAGAAAGTGGTTGCCCTTCCTCAAAGATGGTATCTTGACGTGCGTAGCCCATGTAGGGTAAAATGGTGGTGATGTTAGTGGCCCCTGCTTCTCTGACAGCATCTTGAAGTTGTAGAAGTTCTATGTGATCTGAGGCAGAACGTGTTGCTGCAATGATGATTCCATCTTCACCTTTGAAATTTACCTGTACTAAAAATTCTCCGTCGGGGAATTCTTGACGAGTAGTTTTTGCAAGTGGCATCCCAGAATGAGAAGATAGAGAATCAGCAAGCAAGGTAGATGCAGATCCGCTAATAATCATACAACTATTCTTTTGCGCGGATATTTAAAAATGTGTGAACATAAATTTTGGCAGATTTAGTTAGAATTTCGGGATTGGAAGACCAAATATAGAAATAAAAAAACCGAACATATTTCCAGAATCATGGTACCAAGAGCAAACAAGTCGTGTTGTAAATGTTCAAGGATTGTTAAGATAGTAGTATTAGGATGTGAATGAAATGATAAACTTCCAGTAGAAGGATTGAAAATGGGATGTCCAAAAAGGTGCCACATGCAATATCCAAAGATGTGGATTGACATCATAGTTGAACAAAAAATATAAATTTGAGTAGAATGGACTTGATTTCTAAAAATAAATAATACAGACCAGATTGCAATTGCAGAAAGGGTGAGTGCATATGGCCTCCAATCGGTGAAAATTCCAGATTGGTAATATAAGAGAGCGCGGGGGGCGCCCCAATAGAAATGCAAAGAAGATGCAAAGATTGTAGAATAGATTGGAATTAGTCTAAAATTGGAGATTTTGTTAAAGTTCATCGGAGGTTATATCTTCAAGTTTGTGGTGGAAACAAGACATTTTGCCGGTATGACATGCGTGATTGGTTTGAGAAACAATATACAGAATAGCATCAAAATCGCAATCGACGCGGACATCGTGGATATGTTGGATATTTCCACTAGTTTCTCCTTTTTTCCAGATTTTGTTCCGACTGCGTGAAAAATAATGAGCCAATCCAGTTTTTTGAGTGAGAGATAATGCAGTAGAATCGGCATAAGCGAGCATGAGGACTTCATTTGTTTCCACACTTTGTGTGATAACAGGCACTAGGCCATTATCTCCGAATGATATTTCTGAAAAGTCAGACACAAGTAATTGGAGGAGAGGTGTGTAGAAAGATATTTCTCTTAAATCACAAAAGGTGGATTAACAGCAGAGAGAATGATAGATCAGATTACTCGGTTTTGTAGATAGTCCAAATGTTTGGCATTGAAAACTAGTTTTATTTCGTCGGATTCAGGAGACCCTATGCACGTGAGACGGACATTAAGTTCTTCTACTTCTTCGTCTGAAAGGATTTGTTGCATGTCCATGTTTATTTCACCGGTTTTAACTATAGCGGCACAATTAGCACAGGCTCCAGCTCGGCAAGAAAATGGCCAGTCAAATCCTTCTACCTCTGCTGCTTCAAGGATATATTCTCCTTCGTTGACTTCGAAAGTGCCATGATCTTCATTGGATAAGCCCGCACTCGCGGCTTTTTCAAAAAGGTCACTGTCATCCAAGTCCCATTCATTGTCTGTTACTGCATCATAATTTAGATATTCAACCGTTGGCATCGGGTGTTTATTTTACGCGGGTATTGTTAGATCTTGCTGTTCTGATTTTAGTGAGGTAGAAAGCGGTGACTTTACCTGGAGTAAGACAAACCGAAACGCATGAATCCATTATTTGAAGTGATCCCGGCGATAGATATTCAAAACGGGAAGACTGTGCAGCTTGTGGGGGGACTAAGAGGGACCGAGAAATATTATGGAGACCCCATAGAGTGTGCCTTGCGATGGGAAGAAATGGGTGCAAAAACTGTGCACATAGTAGATATAGATGGTGCATTTGAAGGGGAAATTAAAAATAAATCAGCGATAGAGGAAATTCTAGGAAAAGTTGACATATCTGTACAAATAGGGGGTGGAATTAGAACTGAAGAAAGAGTAACAGAATTATTGGAAATGGGAGCAGAGAGAGTTATTTTGGGGACCGCCGCAATAGAAAATCCAACATTGGTGGAAATATTGAGTGATAAATATCCCAAATGCATCATGGTTAGTCTAGACTCGAAGGGTAGAGAAATCGTAGTGGAAGGTTGGGAAAAAAAGACCAGTTTAGACCCAGTGAAGGCAGCTGAAATGTATGAGGAGAGAGGTGCGGCTGGTATTTTATTTACAGATGTGGAAGTTGAAGGAAAATTAGAGGGAGTGCGAGGAGGAGTGATTGAAGAAATGGCTAGATCCGTGGAGATACCAATTGTTGCTAGTGGGGGAGTGGCTTCTTTGGAGGATTTGGAAATATTTCATCGGGCGGGGGCATCTGCTGCAGTGGTTGGGAGTGCGTTGTATGAAGGATCGATATCATTTGAAGAAATAACAAAATGGATCAAAAGTATATAATCCGCATATAGTGACCCCATACTATATTTATTAAGGATTTATAATTCGCATATAGAGTCCGCATGAAAAGAAATGTTTATGTAAGAGAATAACTAGTGTAGTTACATGCCAACTTGTGAATATTGCAATCGTAGTTTTTCAGAAAGGGGAATTGGAACTCACAAAAGATATTGTAAAGCGAGAACGGAGATTGTGAAAGAGGAAGGAAAAGATCTAGTCCAGAGAGATGGTTTGATAGTGAGAAAGGCGGAGTTATCAAGAGAAACTAATGAAACTAATATAAATCTGATATTGAATATAGATGGTAAGGGAAATGCAAAGATAGACACGGGCATAGGTTTTTTTGACCACATGTTAGAGGCATTTGCCACTCATGGGTTATTTGATCTATCTGTTCAGGCGATTGGGGATATAAATGTTGATTGTCACCATACTATAGAAGATGTAGGGATAGTGTTAGGAAAGGCATTTAATGCGGCGTGGGGAGATAAGCATGGAATAATCCGTTTCGCAGAGAGGAATATCCCAATGGACGAAGCGGTCGCTTCGGCAGTATTAGACATTAGTGGGAGACCATACTTTGCATTTGAAGGAACATTTAGTGAAGAGCAAGTGGGCGATTTTACATCGGGCATGGCTCCTCATTTTTTTAGAAGTTTTGCCATGAATGCAGGAGTGACATTACATTGTTCTGTAAAGGGCAAAAATGCACATCACGAAGTGGAAGCATTATTCAAGGCAGTTGGTAGAGGGATTGATGATGCGAGTCAAATAGATGAAAGAAGGGCGGGGGCCCCAAGTACAAAAGGTGGACTTTAGCCCATATGGCTAAGCCCCCAGGGGGATATAGATACAATAAATGTTTGATATAATTATGCGCAAATTCAAAGGAAGTCCCGGTCAACAGTCTGTAATCCGTCTGTTGTTAACTAGGGGTTTTTCTGTAAATGACATGGGTAGAGTGGTATCAGGCACCATAGAAATTCCACACACACAAATTGCAGGGGAATTGGGAATTGATCGGAGAGTGGTAGACTCAACGACCAATACGATACTTCAAGATGTGGAATTAAAACCCATTTTCCAAAATATTTCATCAATACCAAGTCTGAGAGATTTGGCTTCTGTATTGCAGCTTTCTGTGTTAACTGTAGAAGTAAATGATGCTGCAAACCCAGGTATTGTTTCAATCGTTACATCTATGATTGCAAATCAAGGGATATCAATACGCCAAACAATAAGTGAGGATCCAGAATTTACAGATGATCCCAAACTATACATAGTCACCGACGAACATTTGCCAGGCGAATTGGTCAATGAATTGATATCATTAGATTTTGTTAAAAAAATAGGAATTGAATAATATAATTTTTGAGAATTAATCTACAATTATATCATCACTACTAACGACTTGATGAGAAAGTTGCATTTCGGATTCGTAGCGGCGAATCCAAGAGGCAAAGCAATCGGGACATAATTGTTGAGAATCTACATCTCTTTGGTCGACTATCAATCGAACGGTTCTCGCAAGGGCATCGGATACGGTTCGAGAACAGCCATCGCAGGATTCGGAATTGAACATAGGGAGTAATTGATTTCAATGGGCATATGCCTTGCTACCAGAATGGGTATTTCACATCTCCGATGATTGTATCTTTTACCGCATATTATACATAAATAATGCGTGCGGAACATGAATTGTATTTTGAACAGGTGGAAAATCAGGTAGAGTTGTGTTTTTCCCTTGCGAGAAAAGCAAGAATGATGGGAAAAGATCCTAGTTCTGATGTAGAGATACCCATCGCGAAAGATATGGCAGGTAGAATAGAAAATTTACTTGGGATAAGTGGCCTTTCAGACCGGATTAGAGAGCTAGAAAAAGAGATGGGGAGAGAAGAAATAGCACTAGAATTAGCTAAAGATTTTGCAGAAGGAAAAGTTGGAGAATACAATACACGTGAAGGGATAATTGAAGGCGCCATTCGAACTGCAGTGGCTTTGTTGACAGAAGGTGTGGTTGCAGCCCCATTGGAAGGGATAGACAGGGTAGAATTATGTAACAATGTAGATGGAAGTGAATTTGTTCGTGTGTTTTATGCAGGTCCAATAAGATCTGCAGGAGGGACTGCCCAAGCACTATCCGTATTAGTTGCAGATTATGTTCGGACCATACTAGGTATTTCAAATTACAAGCCATTGGAAGAAGAGATTGAACGTTATGCTGAGGAAATTGAATTGTACGCTAGAGAAACAAGTTTACAATACTTACCATCATCAGATGAAACTAAATTTATTGCGCAGTATTGCCCCATAATGTTGGATGGTGAACCAACAGGGAAAATGGAAGTATCGGGCTATCGTGATTTGGCCCGTGTAAATACCAATAAGTCTAGAGGGGGAATGTGTCTAGTTCTCGCAGAGGGGATTGCATTGAAAGCTCCAAAAATAAAGAGATATACATCTCAACTGAAAGAGATTGAATGGCCATGGTTGAATGATTTAATTGAAGGTAAATTTTCAGAAGGGAATGGCCCTGAAAAAATAGAGGAGGTTGTTGATATTGAAAAGGGACCAATACGTGGAAAATCAGAAGATAAATATTTACGTGATATAATTGCAGGAAGGCCCGTGTTTTCTCATCCTTCGAGAGCAGGAGGGTTTAGGCTCAGATATGGCAGAGCTAGAAATACAGGTCTATCGACCATAGGGATACATCCGGCGACTATGCACATATTGGATGATTTTCTTGCACCTGGGACTCAGTTGAAAACCGAATACCCGGGTAAAGCGGCAGGAGTGGTTCCAGTAGATACAATAGAAGGTCCAACTGTGAGGTTAAATTCAGGGGAACTACTCCGCGTGAATGCTATTGAGATGGTTGAGGGAATTAAAGATCAAATAGAGAGTATTATTGATCTAGGAGAATGCTTAGTGGGATTTGGGGAGTTTGTGGAGAATAATCGGAAATTATTGCCCGCTTCTTATGTAACAGAATGGTGGATTCTAGAGGCAGAGAGGAAGAAGATAGATATCCGATTGTTGTTAGAAAATGAAGATTTTGATATTGAAGATCCACCTGCAGAAAAAGTAGTTGAATGGTCAAAAAAATGGGACATTCCATTACATCCTAAGTATACATATTTGTGGCATGATATAACTCCGAATCAATTTCAGGGACTTCGAGAGGAGGTTTCTAGGGGGAATATATCAAATGGTATTTTGCTATTGAAATTTGATTCTGGTATCAAAAGTATTCTTGAATCTTTATTAATAGAGCATAAATGTTTAAATGGAATTGAAATTAGAGATCCAATTCCATTTATTCTTTCGATGGGTCTTTCTGAAGATCTATCCATATCTAAATCCAGCATATCTTCAAAGGCAAAGGAATGGCCAAATGCCATTAAAATTATCAATGAGGTTTCACCATTTACGATTAGAGAACGTGCACCTACACGGGTAGGCGGAAGAATGGGAAGGCCAGAAAAATCTGAATCACGTGAAATGAGTCCTTCGGTTCATACTCTTTTCCCATTGGGAGAGGCGGGAGGAGATAGGAGGAATGTGTCTCTTGCATCCAAATCATTTGGACGTGTTTACGGGGAGAGAGGTTTAATAAAAACTGAAATTGGAAAGAGGATATGTTCTAGTTGCAAGACAGAAACCCATCACTTTTCTTGTCCAGAATGTGGTGATAAATCATTTCCAGTGCATATTTGTAGGAAATGCAAATCGAGGTGCATTCAGAATGTAGATGGCATGGAGATATCATGTCCAAGGTGTCAATCGGAGACGGTGCCAGAATTTTTTGGGGAGATTGGATTGGATAGAATATATAAAGATGCGTTAGGAAAAGTGGGCCAACGAGAAAGTGCATTTGATATTCTCAAAGGTGTAAAAGTCCTCACTTCTAAAAACAAAACAGCTGAACCAATAGAAAAAGGAATTCTCAGAGCGAAACACAATGTAACCACATTCAAAGATGGGACAATAAGATACGATATGACTGATCTTCCAGTATCTAGTTTTCGTGCGGCTGAATTGAATATTCCAGTTTCTAAATTAAATGAAATAGGATATGAATTGGATATAGAAGGGAACACATTGAAAGATGAGAATCAACTCATTCCAATTAGGGTTCAGGATCTTATTTTATCCCAAGGTGCTGCAGAACATTTAAAACGTACTGCAAATTTTGTTGATGAATTGTTGGAAAGATATTATGGATTGGATCCATTCTATAATATCAAAGATAGTTCCGATTTGATTGGAGAATTGGTATTGGGACTTGCACCACATACGAGTGCTGCAGTTGTTGGGAGAATAATAGGATTTACAAAGGCATCGGTGGGATATGCCCATCCATATTTCCATGCGGCCAAGAGGAGGAATTGTGATGGTGATGAAGATTGTGTAATGCTGCTATTAGATGGATTACTTAACTTTAGTAGAAGTTATTTGCCGGATAAAAGAGGGGGTAGGATGGATGCTCCATTGGTTATGTCTTCTGTGTTGAATCCGACCGAGATAGATGACGAAGCCCAAAATATAGATAGTGTTGAAAAGTATCCGATTGAGTTTTATGAGGCTACACTTTGTCTAGAAAACCCAGCCAATTTAAATGTGAGACTCGCTAGGAATTCAATTGAAAATGGAGAATTGTATGCAGATCTTTTACACACGCACGATACATCAAACATAGCATCAGGCCCTAGGTTATCGGCGTACAAAACTCTCGGACCTATGTTAGATAAATTAGAAGCCCAATTAGGTCTAGCAAAAAAGATTAGAGCAGTTGATGAAACGGATGTTGCAGAACGGATTATTGAATATCACTTCCTTCCAGATCTCTTGGGTAACCTGCGTGCATTTTCGCGCCAAGAGACTCGTTGTCCTTCGTGTAGTATTAAATATAGAAGGATGCCATTATCGGGTGTCTGCCGAGATTGTGGAGGGGACGTTCATTTGACTGTTCACCAAAAATCTATTTCCAAATATCTAGACGCTGCTATGGGCATGGCAGAAGAATTTGATTGCAGAGAATATACAAAACAAAGATTAAATCTAATTGAGAAATCGTTGAAAAGTATTTTTGAAAATGATAAAAACAAACAAAGTGATCTGAGTTATTTTACTTCCATGCCTGTTGAAATAAAGGGGGAAAATTAATCTAGATAGCCAAGATCTCGTAAACGGTTTCTTACTTGCTCGTCCATATTGGAAGTGGTGTCATGAGAGGGGCCAGTAATAGAATCCCAATTTGCCCCAACATCTAGCTCGAAAGAAGATAATGAAGTTACAAGATGTTCAATGGATGAATTATTAGAATGAATCTTATTTTCTAATTCACCAGGGTCTTCGTCTAGATGGTAAAATTCATCTTTGATTTTCTCATTTTTTATGTATTTTGTGTCTTTGGTTCGGATACCCCTCATTCTAGAATGGAAACGTGAAAATTCATCGATGGTGATATTAGATTTTTTTGCTTTTGATTCTAATTGTTGCAACTCTACAATCGGTTTTGAATATTCGATGAAAGCGAATTCAGATCCTTCGAAGTCTCGGTAAGAAGGTGAAAAAAGAGATCTTTGTTCATTGAAAGGGGTTCCATTATCTGCAACTGATCTTCCAGATGCATCCAAGATGGTATGATATAGATCAATTAATTCTACTTGGGAATTTTGAATTTTTTTGTTGATATTCTTGTGTTTGATCAGTAAAGGAACGTGGATAAGTTGATCGTAGATGCAAAATTCGTGCCCATATAGATTATGTTCTCCGTGTAGTTCCCCATGATCAGCGCATACAATTACCAACGTTTCATTCCACTTATTGTTGGATTTCATCCAATTGAATAATCTTCCGAGTTCAGAATCCAAATGATAAATTTCAGCATCATATAATTGGCGGATTTGATCCCATTCGTTTTCGGAAATTTCGCGGGCCCCGGAGTTATATTCTTTAGAATTTTGACAAACTAAATTGGGGTCGACATTGGGAGCGAATTTGTCTCTACATTTTTTGGGAGGATTGTAGGGCAAGTGTGCATCCATTAAATTGATGAATACAAAATATTGGTCGTGAGAAGATATGAAATTAATAGTTTTATCGATGACAGCGGGTGTTTTAGAATCGGATAAAGTACTTTTAGTTGAAAGGTATTCATGTATTTCATTTCCCATTTCGACTAATTTCGTCGAGAGAGAGTTAAGTCTAGATTGAGAAGTTATTTTTTTCCATACCCAAGCAGAAAAATCGGCTACTGGTTTTGATAGCAAAGGTTTTGGGATAATTTCAAAGAAGCTATCTACATCCCCAAATCCAGAGGTTAGACCTGTGTAAGGAGTGATCCAAGCATTGGAAGAATAGCAAGCAGTTGAATATCCATTTTCAGATAAAGAAGTGGCCAAAGTAGTGGATTTTTTTTCTAGATAAGGCCGTTCTTGATTCGCTCCGTGTTCACTAGGATAAAGTCCTGTGAATAAAGAAGCATGTACCGGGAGAGTCCAAGGAGCGGGCGAAACGGCGTGGTCGAAAACTAGTGCTTCTTCAGATAATTGATTCAAGGAGGGGCTTACTTCTTTATCATATCCATATACAGAAAGTCGGTCCCTGCGCACAGTATCCATAACTATGAGGATTATATTTTGTTTATTGGTTACCATAATAGCACATCCCATTCGATGAAAAGAAATTCTTCATTTTCATTTAGTTCCAAACATAAATTGTAGTTCTCTTGTTAATTCAGTTACGTATTCGTTAAGAATTTGGTTCAGGGTTTCATTATCGATTAAAATAGACCCCATCAATGCACCGGGGTTATCTGGAAGGAGTATATGGAATTCCCCATCTTTATATATAGGTTCACTTTCAACTAGAACTCCTTGGTCGATTGCGTGAATAACTTGTGAATCGAATCTTTCTAGCATTGTTGAAAAGGCATTTTTATAAACAGTTTCCAGTTCCAAGAGATAGTGGACATATTTATTTTCAAATAAATGTGGGTTGAATTCTGACATGATTATGATGATGAATTATAGAGTTGGAGTTCGAGTGTGGTTTTGATTTGTTCAAGGAATAATTTTTCTGTTTGCAAAGGTATGGTTGCACCAGCTGCTATGTCATGCCCACCGCCTTCACCTCCAACATGTTCTGCAGATATTCTCATTACTTCGGATAAATTTAATCCATTTTTGACAAGAATAGGAGTTCCGCGAGAAGATACTTTTAAATCGCCTTCTTCTGTTTTTGCAAAAGCAAAGATTGGTTTGTTTGGATCAGTTCCATCCATACCCAATACCATTCCAGCTACAATTCCTACAATTGTGTCTCGAATTTTATCTTGTGCATGGAACCATTGGAAATTTTCTTCCATTACAACACCTTCTCGGTTGAGTAAACCAATTCCCTCGGCTAGATTTTTTCTATGGACGGCTAATAAATTTTTAGCCCGGGTAAGAGATTTATTTCGATTGCCTAGGCAGATAGACAGCCCCACATCGGGGCGCCCGTATCTGGCAGTTGCATTTAATATAGTAGAAAATTCGGTGGCTTCGCGTAGTGCTGTTCCCGATAGTTCTTGTGTTAGTTCATAAACAGGAGAAATAAAAGAACTGATTTTGTCTATAGAAAGGCCACGAGATATGGCATGTTTGACTAGTTCATTTACTATTGCTTTTTTATCTGAGTGAGAAAGATCTACCCAAAATTTCCATTTTCCATTTTCACGTACATCGATGTCTAAATTTTTTAAGAATCGGATCGAACCAGAGGGATTGTTGGAAATGCTAGGTATTCCGAATTCAGAAGAATACTCTAGTAATTTTGGAAGAGGTCTAGTTTGTTTCCCATAAAATGCTAAATCGAGTTTGATATCCAATACACCTTTATCCACTCCTTCTTGTGCGATAATTTTATTAGGCCCGATTAATCCTTTGTCTCTCGCCTGCATGTCTCCAATTGCACCTACAACTGCGAGGGAAGCTAAATCCCTATTGTCAACTGAGCCAGATTCCAATGCCCTGGCAAGGAAATAACAAGTTCCAGCGCCAGAGAGCTCCGAGGCCCCGTCGATTTCGAATAAAAGAGGATTTAAATGAAAATCAAGATCTATCAAAGTATGAGAATTACTAGAAGGTGCAATTGATGGTTGGTGGTGATCGCAAATGATAGGATTAAAATTACCTTTTTCACTGTATTCTATTATTTTTTCTATCTGTCCACTTCCAAAATCTGTGAAGAGAATCGTTTCGTGGTCTGTTTTTGTTAGTTGTTTTAATTCAGGTTCTCCTAAACGTTTAGAAAATGCAGTTTCCAAGGGTATATTTGCACGTTGGATCGCTTGTGTTGCTATTGCTGCACTGGTAAGTCCGTCTGCGTCTATATGGGAAATGCATAAAACAGATTTTGAATCTAATAAATAATTTGCACATTGGTCTGCCCTATTCTGTAGTTGTGAAATTGCCGAATCAGTCAAAATCACTCACCATCTTATTCAATTTGTTGGCTAGCTCTTTTGCAGATTCAAAATAAGTTCTGATGGGCAGATCTTGATGTAGATTGATATGTTTTTGAGAAGGATAATTGAATAATTGAATCATCACAGTGATGGCCTCTCCTTTTACAATGGCATGGATACCTGCTGATTGGATTATATTTTGATTAAGAGAAGAAGATATGATTTTTTCAATTATTGTTTCAACCCTGGCTCGGGGGTTGTCTATTAAATTATGGATATTAGTAGTAGATTTAGTATCGTCTATGGAAATGATTGAAAAAGTACCCTGGCAAGGTGCTGGGACGAAAGTTCGAGGGGGGAGGAAAAAGCCTTTTGTATTTTTTGAAAAATCATATGTGTTGAATTCTTCAGAGGAGAGTATTAGTGCTTTTGAAGAGGGATTGTTTGAAAACCAATCTTGAAATTTCGAATATATATTCTCGAATGAAAATTCTTGTTCGAGATCTTCACGGACGGATTTAAGTTGAAGACTATTTCGGTGGTTCGAAATCCCGACTATTTTATTAGAGGACAAATTGGTTAAAGATCCTCCATCAGTGGTAAGTAAGATATCCCGTACTACATCTTGTCTGATTGTACCAGATAAAATTAGTTCCCCAGGAAGCGTTAACGGGGCGTGAATCATATTATATGCTGCTCCATCGACTTCGGAGTTGAGGATTAGATCGTGTAGAGATTCTATAGATTGTTTTTGTTTCTGGACATACTCTGCTAAATTTTTTGAATTGGATGGATTGGGAGCTTCTATTTTTTGTAACTCCAAAGTGTAATTTCTGGATTCGAGTTTTGTTTTGATAATATTCAAATGTTGAATAGAAGAAGGAGAATCCTCAACTGCGAGTGTAATTACCTTCTTTTTTTTCATGTAAATAAATGAGGATTCCAACGGTAAACACCATTCGGTATTGAAAGTGGTAGTGATTTTGTCGGAATATCTTTGAATGTAGATAACCAATGTAGAGATGGATTTGTTTATGGCATCAACTTCTAGTATTTTCGTGCAGAACTTTTTTGCAGAGTATGGATATTTGGCTTTGTTTCTGATTTTTATATTAGAAGGTGCCATGTTGCTGTACTTTGCCCCTTCGGAGAGTTTAGTCCCTATAGCAGTGATTTTTTTGGCAGATTCCCCGATAGAATATGCATTTGTTATCGGGGTTGCTGTCTTTGGCGCCACTATTGGCCAATATGCCCTTTTTACCGTGGCGAAGAAGATTGGGAGAGAAAAATTATTACAGAAAAAGTGGTTTCGGGTTAAAAAATCCCATTTGGAAAGGTTTGATGGGTGGTTTTATCGGTGGGGTGCAATAGTAATACCAATCTCGAATACTATGTTTTTTACAAGAGGCATGTTGACAGTTCCTGCGGGACTATCAAAGATGGGAGATAAAAAATTCATAGTTTTGTCCGCAGTAGGAACGCTCATTTTTGAAACACTTCTCGCTTTGGCCGCGCTCAAGTTTTGGCCATTTATCGTCGATATTGTTACACTTTGGTGAGATTGTTAGTTATGATTGCTTCTGCTACTAATTCTGCTACATCTATGATTTCAAGTTGATTTTCGAACCCACCTGTTTTTCTACCATCTTCATACATTGTCATGCATTGAGGGCAAGAAACAACGAATTTCTCCACTAAGTCGGGAGTGTCTTCGATCGCCTCTCGTAGTCTTTCTTCGGATGGTTTTATTGTGTTTGGGAAATCCATCCAAATCCCGCCACCACCCCCACCACAACAAAATGCATTTCTTCGATTTCGTGGCATTTCATGTAAAATACAGCCAGTTTTTTCTATGATTTCCCGAGGGGCGTCGTATTCATGGTTATATCTACCAAGATGGCAAGGATCGTGGTAAGTAACTGAATAGTTTAAAGAATTGGGTATTTTTAGGATTCCAGAATTGACTAGGTCCTGTAAAACACCAGTGTAATGGCGAACATCTGCGTTGAATCCAAATTGAGGATATTCGTTTTTGATGGTGTTATAAGAGTGAGGATCTGTGCATACTATGATTTCAAAATCACATTGATTGAATGAGTCGATATTGGTTTCTGTCAACATTTCATATAATCCTTCTTCGCCTATTCTCCGGACGTCATTCCCATCATTTTTTTCGGAATCATATAAAATTCCGTATGAAATTCCAGTCTCATGGAAGATATGTGCGAGAGCTTTTGCTATTTTTTGATTACGTGGATCATAACTAGGTAAATCTCCGACATACCACAGATATTTTACTTTTGAATCGCGGGCATCGGGTATGGAGAAGGGGAGATCATTAGTCCATTCTGGTCTTTTTCTCTCAGAGATACCAAATGAATTTCCATGTGTGAACATATCCATCATAATAGATTGTAGATTCTCATTGATTTGTCCAGATTCGACGAGTCTACGGTTCATATCTGTAAATTGAGTCACATGTTCAATTCCAACTGGGCAGGCGTCCACACAAGCCAAACATGACATGCATGCTTCCATAGAGGTTATTGAGATGACACTCCCACCGTCTGCGATGATAGGACGTTTGGATTCTATCCCTAGATCTAGTTCGTCTTTGTAACGTTTTAGATCTAAAATCACATCTCTAGGATCTAATTCTCTTCCAGAAGCTTTTGCCGGGCAAACAGATGAACAACGTCCGCATTTTGTGCAGGCGTCGTGGTCAAGTAATTGTTTCCAGGAAAAATCTTCGATGCTACTAGGTCCTATTTCGGACGGCAAAGCATTTTCAGGGATCCTAGGGAGACGGATGCCGGATAACTCATCTCGAGCTATTACGTTCGCCAAGCTAGAGAACATATGGAATGGTTTTGCATAAGGAATCAATATTGTGAATAAACCGCCAATTAACACATGGGCCCACCAAAATAGGGGATATATAGATTGAGATGCCAGGGGCGAAATGCCGATTTTTGAAAGTATTAATGCGACAAACCAACCTACAAAACTGACTTTCTCAAATGGTGGAAATTCTTGCCCTAGTATCCGTATCCCTTCTAGGAGATACCCGCCCACACAAAGATAAAGTAATGAAAAAACAAACAGATCGTCTTCCAGGCTAGTATGTTTACCGTGTAGTCTTTTTGTTCTTACAAAATATCTACGATAAATGACCATCAAAATCCCAATGACCAAAAGAAACCCTAGTGCATCCATGACAAAAGAATAAACTAGATAAAAGTCACCAACAAAAAATGATTTTTTTGTTAAATTACGATATAAATCAATATCTATAGCGAGAATAGTAGTTCCGATCGTTAGAGTGAGAAATCCCCAAAGGATGAGGCTGTGCATAATACCTGCATAAAGATCCCTATCGAACTGGCCTGTGTTTCGTGCGATGAATTTGAGTGAATAAAATATCCTATGGGGAAGATTATCCAATCGGTCAATGGGGTCCTCACGCCCGGACGCATAACGATTTAATCGTAAGCGGATGCCATTTAAGAATATAATAGAACCTACGAGGGCCAAATAATAAAATAAAAGCTTCCCAACAGACCCTATCTCCCAAAAAATAGGCCTCGTAATTGCGTCTTCGAGAGGGAGGGGAGAAGTCATAAGATGTCAATAGTTGATATGGGTCGAGTTATAGATAATTTGACTTACGGTTATTAAAAGATAAGTTTTATCCAGGAAATGAAATGTTGTTGTCGAGCCAAGCCTTTATTTCCAAGTAATGGGACCCTTTTCGGATTATGATTGATTCGTCTATGTCCACTACTGTGCTTTTTCCACCAGGAGTCTGCTTTCCATCTACTATAGTAGAAACAGAATCCAATAATTCGGGGTCGATGTCAGAAACGTCGCATGCACCAGGATTTCCACTAATATTCGCACTAGTAGCAGTTATAGGGTGAAAATGATGTAATAAATCCAATGCAAGGGGGTGGTCAGGTACTCTGATACCAACCTTTCCATTTTTCGCCAAGGGGATTAATTGCGGATTCGTTGGTTCACAGAGAATAGTTACCGCACCTGGTAAAAATTGGTCTGCAAAATATTTGGTTTTATTGGAAATGTGCATGTGAGAAGATGCAGTGGTTATTGTTGGAAAGGCGAGAGATAGAGGATTTTCTGCATCTCTTTTTTTAGCTTGGTAGAGTTTTTTGATTGCAGAAGGATCTAGTGGATTTGCCCCCAAAGCATAAGTTGTTTCAGTAGGATACACTATCAAACCTCCAGATTTTATTGATATTGCAGCATTTTGTATATATTTCATTTTTATTTTTGCTATTGTAAGCACATGTGAGCCGAAAATATTTAATTTTAAAGATTAGGCAGAACCAAAGTAATGTTTAATATATCTTAAATATTAATTGAAATTGAATTTAATGTTCGAGGGATTATAGGATGGCAATGGGTGGGATTTTACTGGAAGTGGTACCTGCAAATTATTCGTTGGTATTAGTATTTGTGGCACTATTGATTGTCCTATTGGGATTATCTGGATTTTTCTCTTCTGCCGAGATAGCCATGTTTTCTCTTTCGAAACATCGAATGGATGCCATGGCGGCTGAAGAAATTCACAATGCAAACGTGGTTTTGAAGCTCCGAGAAAATCCGCAAAAATTATTGGTAACACTACTTGTGGGTAACAATGTGGTAAATATTGCAATGGCTTCGGTTACTACGAGTGTTTTGGCACTTTATGTCACAGATGGAATTGCGATTGCTGTGGCAACATTTGCTATTACAATACTAGTCTTGATATTTGGAGAAATAATTCCGAAATCGTATGCGATTGGAAATCCAGAATCTTGGTCAATAAAGATTGCCCGCATAGTGGATATTTTTGAATCGGTTTTGTCACCGGTGGTGTTCGTTTTTATTAAATTCACTAGATTGATCACAAAAGGCGACACGGAGGTAATTATACAGAGCCCATATGTTACTCGAGATGAAATTCAAGATATATTAGAAGTGGGAAAAGTGGAAGGAGTAATAGAAGAAGAAGAGCTTGAAATGTTACAAGGAATATTTGATCTTGATACAACAATTGCCAAGGAAATTATGACCCCTAGATTGGATATTGATGCGGTTTCTTCAGGGGCAAATGTCATAGATGGAATAAATATTTGTATGGGATCTGGCCACATGTGCCTTCCAGTTTATAGTGAAAATTTGGACAATATAGTAGGGATAGTTTCAATAGTAGATTTATTGCGGGAAAATAAAATAAAAGGGTCTGAAACTTCATTGAAAAATATTATAGAACCAACGATGCATATACCCGAGTCGAAAAAGATTGATGAATTGTTAGAGGAAATGCAAAATAAGAGATTGGGAATGGTAATTGTAGTTGACGAATTTGGCACCACGGAGGGGCTCATAACATTTGAGGACATATTAGAAGAAATAGTTGGAGAGATTCTTGAAAGTGAAGAAGAGGCCCCAATACAGAAAATATCAGATAGTGTTTTTTTAATCAGAGGTGATGTCAACATAGATGAGATAAATTCAGAAATTGGGGTTGAAATCCCAGAAGGAGATGAATTTGAAACAATTGCTGGTTTTATTATGGAGCAAGCGGGTAAAATAGTGGAAGAGGGAGAAGAAATTATCTACTCCAATATTAAAATTAAAGCAGAGCAAGTCGACAATACACGGATTTTAAAAACTAAAATAACAATTCTAGAAAAGAAGTAGCCTTATTATCAACAATTGACGTTTTGGACATAGACCATTGTAGTAATAAAGAACAATGGACTTAATTCCAACATAACTCTCTTATTAGTATGGAGAAACAAAAATACGGGATATTACTTCCCAATTTTGGTGAACACGCATCGGTGGAAAAATTGGTAGAAGGGACTAAAAAGGCTGAGAAATACGGGATCGATTCTGTATGGATTAGAGATCATTTAATATTCCAACCCCATGGAATGGAAGGGCAAGATACAACACATGTGGATACATTTGCCGTTTTGGCGGGATTGGCCACAGTGACCAAAAAGATTGAACTTGGAACTGCGGTGGCGATACCGGTGAGACATCCATTGCATTTGGCACATCAATTTGCAAGTTTGGATTGGATGGCGGGAGGAAGAACTATTTGTGGGATTGGGGCAGGGAATTTCAAACACGAATTTGACGCCATAGAATTTTCACCAGGATATGAAAATAGAAAGGGCGTGGTGCGAGAAAATGTCGATATACTTAGAGCGGCTTGGACTGAAGATATCTTTAGTCATCATGGAGATGTGTTTAATTTTGATGATGTTTGGATTAGCCCAAAGCCTGTGAAAGACATACCTATTTGGTACGGTGGTTCAACGCCTCTTGCGGTGTCCTGGGCAGCAGAATTTTGTGATGGATGGCTTCCAGGGAGGATCAATATGCCCACATTTGTAAAAGCAATTGCAAAACTTGAAAGAGAAGCAAAAGAGCACGGGAGACCAAGACCAACGGTTGGGGCAGTTCCGATCACAAGTCCAGATGAAGATCGTCAGAAGGCATTAGATTCATCTAATATTGATGGGCTTTTGGCTTCTTCAAACAAAAGAGACCGATGGGTCAAACCAGAAGGTGGGAAATTCACCAAGGTGGAAGATTTGGAAGGGGTATTACTAGCAGGGACCCCCGAAGATATAGTAGAAGGTGTGGAAAAATTTGTAGATAATGGTATGAATCACTTGGTATTTGATCTAAGAATGCGATTTGATGATTGGGATTATTGTTTGGATTTACTAGGACAAGATGTGCTTCCTAATTGCCCTAGGTAAAGAAAAAATTAACTAGAAGGTGGTTTTAGTTCTTCGAGTATATAGAATTCGTGCCTCTCGACATCATTTTCAATTATTTTTTGGAACTCTGGATTTTTGGCGCGAGCGGCCATTTCTTCTAGGTCTACATTATATCGCACTAAAATCGCTTTGTTATCACTGGCTTTTCCATATATAATCTCTCCAGAATCAACTAGATCTTGGTTATCTGCATGGTTCAACATTAATTTTTCCCATGATTCGTAATCACTTTTGATGTGTACTATTGCTGCTACATTGGATATAGGCATACTCACCATTGAGAGGGGGTGAATAAAAATTATATTATTTCTAGAATAACGATATAAGAATAGCGATTGTTTTAACAAGGGACAGGAGTTATAATAATTAAGAATGATAGAAGAAAATGTTACATTTTACAGTGAGGGTGAAAAAATTTCAGGCATACTCAGATTACCAGAAAAAATAAAGAATCCAGCGCCAGGGGTTGTCCAAGGTCCGGGTTTTTTGGGATTAAAAGGTGGAAAATTATACAAACAGTATCATGAATTGTTAGTAAAAGCCGGTTTTGTTGTATTGGTTTTTGATTATAGAGGATTTGGAGATAGTGAAGGTGAATCTGTTCTTTATCCAGAACGACAAGTAGAGGATATTAGGAATGCGATTAGCTATATAGAGACTAGATATGAAGTAGATAATGATAGGATAGGATTGTTTGGTTCTGGAGGTACTGGTGGTGGAAACGCTGTTTTGGCTGCTGCGCGCGACAAGAGGGTTAAGTGCATAGTATGCAACAATGCGGTTGCCAATGGTGCAGAGTGGGTTCAAGGAATGCGTCGAGAATATGAATGGTTAGGATTGTTAGATGCCATAGCAGAGGATAGAAGAAATAGGGCCCTAACCGGCGAGAGTAAAATGGTCCCCTCAAGAGGCCTCGATGGGCTACAAATTCCAACTCCTGAACGGTTGCAAACTAATGTCAAGAGTGATGTAGATACAAAAATTCCACAAGAGTTGCCGTTATCCTGTGCGGAAGCGATAATAGAATATTGTCCAGAAGAGGTTGTAGATCGAATTGAAGGTGGGGTGTTCTTTATTTGTGTTGAAAATGATGACACGACTCCGGAAAGGCAGTCTATTAGATTGTATGAGAAAGCCACAGCTCCTAAGAAAATTATAATTCAAAGAGGGACTGGGCACTATGAGGCTTATGGAAAATACTTCGAACAAATTGGGCCGCAAATTGTAGAATGGTTTGAAAAACATCTAGTATTTGATGGTTTGAAAATTGAAGAAAAGAATTAAAAATTAAAAATCTCGGTATTCTTTTTTATAGATGTATTTCCCATATCCAGGATCTGCAGTTATTTCACCTTCATCGTACACAATAGTCCCTCTGACAATTGTCTGAGTAGGCACACCGGTAACATCATAACCATCAAAACTAGACCATCCCGCCTTTGCAAATGTTTTGGATTCATCTATAACAGATTCCCGGGTTAGATCCACGATGGTTATGTCGGCATCAGATCCAACTTGGATTGCTCCTTTTTTGGGGTAGATTCCTAAAAATTCTGCTGGGTTTTTAGAAGTCATTTTGACTAGTTTATTGATAGAAAGTCGGCCATTGTTAACTTCGGTGAGCATAAGAGGCAAGAAATCTTGTGCACCCAATAGCCCTGATGCGGCATCCCATACGTCGGGTTTGTTTGCTTCTTCTTCTAATTGTGGTGCGTGTTCAATCAACATTAGGTCAAAAACCTCATCGTCTAATGCTTCCCAAAGTTTTTCATGATCGGGGGTGTACCACCTTCGTTTCCAACTGATCTCTGGGTCGCGTTGTAAAAATGTAGATGCTTCTGCCTCTCCGTGGAGATCCCAGCCCCAACTCTTTAACTTTCTCACCAGATCGACAAGCGTGACCCGATTTGCAAAATCTAAATGGGGATTTGGCGTGATTTCATTAAATCCTAAGTGAAGTATGTTGAGATGTTTTAATCCAGTAATGTGCGCAAGGAATGCTGCTTCGAAACACCCGAGGGTCATATTCATACCATCTTTTCCTTCTCGCAAGGCGGAATAATCATCTGCCCCCATATCACGAAGTCGATAGTATAATTCGTCTGCTAAAGGGACATCAGAGGGATGTAAAGAGATGGGTATGTTTCTATCTAGTTTTGCGATAGAATCAAAGATGGAATAAAGCCTATCTGTTTCATAGACGGCTAATTCAGGGACATAGGGGTATTCAACCTCTGGGTGGCGGTGCATGAATATTTTGAAACCCAAATTCCCACTATTTTGGTATATATTAATAACTTCTTCGGGGTCGGTTGCGCCGGCCCAGCTATTATGGTCAATTAGAGATTTTTCAGATGCCAATTCACATTTATCCATATACTTTTCGAGTGTGTTTGTTATAGGGGTGCAATTTGGCATGTCCATGTACATTGTATATCCCCCTGCTGCAACTGCTTGAGATCCTTTTTCAAAATCTTCCTTGTGTGTTTGACCAGGTTCTCGAAAATGGACATGTTGATTGATCAGCCCTGGTAAAATCGATTTGCCAGAAGCATCAATTGTTTCTGTGGAAGGGGGCGTCGTGGCAGATGACCCAATGTGCACAATGACACCGTCTTTAATTGCTATGTTGGCTTTGTAGCTATTATCTGGAGTATGAATTAAGCCGTTTTTGATAACTAAATCTACAGACATGCTTGTATAATTCGATGGGCAATCTATTAACTTGCCGATGCAAGGATAAATTTGAATTGAGATAGTCCCACCCGGATTCGAACCAGGGTCGTCGCGCCCAGAACGCGATAGGATTGGCCACTACCCCATGGGACTAGACAGAATGTTTTGGTTCTGGTTAATGTTTAAAGTTTTTTGTTGAGAATGTGGAAAAAAATCGATACATACATGCAGTAACCAAAATGATTGAGATATATGTATATTGGGCGTTTTCTTGTTATTGGAGGGGATTTTTGTGGCTATTGTGTCTGTTCACGTTCGTTTCCCGATAGGTGTGTTGTGCAGAGGGGGGATCGCATAAGCATAGAGCTCAGACCAGATGCAGAACATACAGATAACCCATACGTGGCATATAATTGTGTGAGAAGGGAAGGGGATTGGGTGGTAATAGGAAATGGAGATCATGTGGATTTGATAGCGGAGGAGTTTGTGGAAGGAGGAGATCCAAATGGGGCATTGAAAAGTGGATTGGAAGAGATGGGGTATGAGAGGGATGAATACAATACCCCAAGAATTGCAGGTATCGTAGGAGAAAAATCATTCATTGGGATTGTTAAAGTAGAGGGGATCGTAGTGAGTGAAGTAAAAAATCCCATGTTGGTTGCAACGTATGGAAAGAATAGTCCAGAGATAGTTGATTGCAGACCAAATACTGCAGGAGAGGTAATTGAATTTATGTATGGGAATGGGTTTGAAAACGCCATATGCGCAGTGGGAATGAAGAAAGGAAATCCAATAGAATTTTGTTTAGATAATAGATAAAGGTAAAATAGCTAGTTACTTTTGAATAATTTTTGCACCACAGTGAGGGCTTCTTTGCGTTGATTCCAGTTAACAAAAACACCTATAGAAGTTGCACTTGTAATTAAATCATTAAGTTGGATTTTGTTCTCAGATAGGCTAACTAAAAGATCCATCAAAACACTAGTTTGATCGGTTACCACACCCCCGGAAATTCGAATCACTGCGATGGGAGATTCAGCAGTTACACTAGAAAGGGCAGGGATATCAATTACCGCTGTGTGTAGAATGGATTCAACATTTTTTCCGTCTGAATTGTCAACATAAAAAGTGATACTATCGAGCCCACTTGAGACGGCTTGGATATTAACATTTGAATTTCCCAAAATGACAGATAAATCTTTTAAGATATGGGGGGTATTTCTAACAGCCCTTCCTGCCACAGTGACGCCGGTTACTGCCCGTTCTCTCATGTCAATTAAATTTTGGAATTTTCCAGTGACGTCGGTTCCTCCAGTGAGGAGACCATCATTTTGGTAATGGAGAACACGGAGGCCAAATTTATCAGTTTTATAAGAAAGTGCAGAAGGTGCTATTACTTCAGCCCCTCGAAAAGACAGGCTACGTAATTCATCCACACTAATCTTTCCAACATTCATTGCACCTTCGACGGCGTTTGGATCACCTGTCATAACACCAGAAACATCTGTTACAATGACAACCTCATCCGCTTGTAGGTAATGGCCTAGCATTACTGCGGTGGTGTCACTTCCTCCACGTCCGAGAGTGGTCACATTACCATCAATGTCTTCGGCTAAGAATCCAGTTACCACAGGGACTGTGTCAGAAAGAATTTTTTGTAATTTAGAAGATCTAGATGTAGTTTCTTCAACAGACACTATTCCATCTTCATCAAGGATAATTGGCCATTGGGGGCGTTGTGGTTCTAAAAAAATAGAATTGATACCATAAGAAGTCAATGCAGCTTTTAACATTCTTACAGAAGTACGCTCGCCCATACTGACTATTTCTGCTTGGTCGGAAGGAGTCACTTCAAATGTAATCTGGTTGAATAGATCATCAGTGGTAGATCCCATTGCACTTACGACTACAATTGCTTCATGACCATCTTCAACTAATTTTGCTATAGAACCAGCTGCCCGTTCAATTCGATCGCCAGTTCCAACGCTGGTTCCTCCAAATTTTACAACTACACGCACTATACAACCATCAGGGAAGTTCGAGGGACTTGAATCATTCGGCTTGGGCCTGAAATGGGTAATATTAATTAAAATTATGAAAATTTTCTGATAGTGAGGTTTAGAGTATCTAAATCTAAAATTGGTGCGTATCCAACATCAGGTGTTATGTTTGCCCGTTTTTGAAAATCTGTTTGGGATTGCCAGCAGCCAGAATTTATGACCAATACATTATGATATTTACCACATCCAAATTTGTGTACATGCCCAGAGTGAAACACGGAGGGAATTTTATCAATGGTCAAATAATCTTTGCGTTCAGGGGAGATCCTAGTTCTTGAGCCGAATTGAGGTGCAAGGTGTCTTTTTTTGAGTAATTGTATCATGGCATTATGAGGCTGCTCGTAGCTAACTTGAGGAGAAGGAGTCTCTGCTATTATTTCGTCTAAAGAGACCCCATGGTACAAGAGGATGGGGACGCCTTCGACTGTTACTGTGGAGGGGTTTGAAGTGAAATTAATTTTAGAAGATGACAAAATTTTCCTAATTTCAGGATCGAATCCGGGTTGCGGCTCTGCCAACCTAACCGCGTCGTGGTTTCCAGGGATCATGATGATGGAGATATGCCCAGGTATTTCTTTTAAACATTCGTTGAATGCTTCATACTGTTCATATATATTAATAATTTTAAGGTCTGTGTCTTGCCCAGGATAGACTCCAACACCTTCTACCAAATCGCCCGCGATTAAAAGATATTCAAGGGGTTCGGCTTCGGGTGTTGAAAGCCATTTTGCAAAATCAGACCAAAGGTCGGATCTGAAATGTTTAGACCCCACATGAATGTCACTTAGGAGTGCTGCTTGAACGGACCTAGTGGCAAGTTTTGGTCTAAAATTGGTGGGGACATCGGGGAAATATATCGATTCGGCGAAGAGTAGATCGGAATCGGGGGATAGTTTTCCTTTAACACCGATTACTTCATCTAAAAGTAATTCATCGGTTAAAGAGAAAATATCACTATTATTATTTACCAATATTGAAAACACCCCAGTAGTATCTTCAAGTTCTATTAAGATGTGGTTTGAAGTAGTTTTTTTGATATCAGAAATCATTCCTATTGTCCTTACATCCCCAGATGCAGTTTTAAGAGAATTTAAAGGATAAGGAGTTACACGATTGGATAAAATAGAAGATAGTTTAGATAGGCGGTCTTGAAAAATTTCAACAAAGTCGTTATAAGTTCCAGATCCAGTACTATTTCCAGTCATATCATTTTCTATCAAAATCGAAGGATCTGGGAGTGGGTTTTGGTAGAGACTAGATATATGGGACATATTGAAAGTGAGGACCCCATCGGGGGCATTTTCAATTAAGAATTGGATTGTAGAAAGAGGATTGGGAGTATTATTGATGAATTGTACCACATCAAGTTCGGCATTGTATCCATGTTTTATTAGTTCATGGATGATTTTAGAGAGATTTTTTGGTGGCACGTGGAAGGAGAGAACGGGGGGGGAAATAAAAACATAACGGCCCGGAAAGGTTGATGTAGGGTCGGTTGAAAGTATAATGTAACGTAAAGATTAAAAATGAATAAATGGGTTGATAAAATAATAAAATTATTTGTGAAGGGAGGGGCAGGGAGAGTTTTATTGAAAGATTTGTTTGTTGTTATATTAATAGGAGGATTATTATTTGGAATTAGTGGTGTTTGGCCACCATTGGTTGCTATTGAGAGTGGGAGTATGGAACCTAATTTACAAGAGGGCGATTTAGTATTTCTCATGGCAGTTCAAGTGGGTGAAGGAAAAATAGAAGATGTTAAAACGAGAAGAGAGGGGGAAAATTATTATAAGTTTGGGGAGAGGGGTGATGTGATTGTATTTAATGCAGAGGGCAGCGCTGACTTACCAGTTATACATAGGGTTGAATTTTGGGTGGATGAGGGAGAAGATTGGTATGATAGAGGAAACCCAAAATGGGTTGTTGGTAAAAATTGTGATATGATGCCCAACTGCCCATCACCGCATGCAGGTTATATCACAAAGGGGGATAATAATGGAAATTATGACCAGGCAGATGGGATTAGTGGGCCAGTCAGACCTTCTTGGGTTAAAGGAACTGCAGAAATAAGGATACCTTGGATGGGGTATATTAAATTAATAGTTAATGAAGTGATTAATTTAATTATTTAATTTGTGAGATTACTTTGGAAAATAATAGAAGTGTCCTCCAATCCCCCAAATAAATGTTGGTTTGATAATAATTCTTTCTCAATATTAATTTGAGGTACAGATAGACTGATTTGTTTTGTCCGACCATATCTACCTTTACTTACCACAATAGCATTTATAATTCCCAACATATCTAGTTCTGAAATTAGATCGGTGACTCGACGGTGAGTAAGTACATCAGAATTTCGTTCTTTACAATATTGGCGGTAGAGATTATACACCTCACCAGTGGTTATGTAAGGGACGTTCTTTTTAACTAAAATTAATATTGTAAATAATATAAATTTTGATTGATCGGGGAGGGTTCGTATAACTTCAATAACACGATCTAGTTCTATTTTTTCTTGCGCTGATTCGACATGGTTAGTGGTTACTTGACTTCCCCCTTCTCGCTCTGCCAATTCTCCCGCTGTGCGTAATAAATCCAACGCACGTCTAGCGTCCCCATGTTCCTGTGCGGCGAAGGCAGAGCACATTCTAATCACACCATCTTCCAATACACCTTTTTTGAATGCAGTTGTTGCTCTATTATGTAGGATATCATTTAATTGGTTGGCATTATAAGGAGGAAAAATGATCTCTTCTTCACCCAATGAAGATTTTACACGGGGGTCGAGATAATCAGTGAAAGTTAAATCATTTGAGATTCCTTTAATAGAAACTCGTGATTGATCCAGATCAGAATTCATACGAGATAAATTATAAAGGATATCATCTCCACTTTTCTCTACAAGTTTGTCTATCTCATCTAAAATGATAACAACAACACGTTCCCGGTAATCAATTGCACGGAGGAGGGTGGTATACACCGTGTCGGTGGGCCACCCAGTCATAGGTACTTTTGTGAAGGAATTTAGATCTTTTTTTAATTTAGAGATTTCATCCACGTGAGTGGGTACTGGGTTGGTTAAAAAATTATGTTGTGAATTAGATTCTAATGTTTGGTTATTTTGTGAAGCTTCAAGTAGAGAAATTTTTTCCAAGATATAATCTATATTTTTTTCTATAAATGTATTGGCCAATTCTGCTAAAATTCTGTATTTGGTATCAACCACTTCACAATTGATAAATTTAACATCACATGGAATTTCATATTGTGTAGAAGTTTGTTCTAGTTCGCGGCTAACATATCTAACACTTGCTGTTTTACCAGTTCCTGTTTTTCCATAGATAAGAATATTAGAAGGAGTATCTCCACGTAGGGCGGCCACTAAAATACTAGCTAAAGTTTTAATTTGAGAATCCCGATGTGGTAATGTCTCGGGAGTAAATGAGTGTCGTAAAAGTTCTTTGTTATTAAAAATTGGCTCTACATTGAGTAAACTTTCGAACAAACTATTATGATGAGAAAGATTAGTAGATGTGTTTGAAATGGATTGGATGTTATTTTTAGAGATGTCTTCCATATTTTTGCCTCGTTTGTTATAAATTATAGGTAATGTCTTCGTAAATCTCCAATTGAAATAAAGGTTTCTTTAAATTTTCAATTAATATAAATATAAAAATATAAAAATACAACAAAAATTAACAAAAATAATACATATAATAGACGTAAATATTTTTTAAAAACAAAGTTTAAAAAAATTCCAGTGGAAATGTTACCCCACCCCCCTTAGTTTCCAGTGGAATTTTGTATACTAAAAATTATTTATTTATTAGTTTTTTTTAAAGAAATATTTATAATCTTCAACGTCTATATAAGATAAAAATTTCACAAATAAAAACGTGAAATTAATATTTAAATTTATCATAAAAAATGAGAAATAAAACAAAAATATTTTTTCTTCACGTGAAAATTTTTAAAAATGAGATTCCACTGGAAATAAAGGGGTAACTATAAACATCTAATTAAATGGCTGACAAACGTCTGACATAAGTTTAAGTGATTGGACCGAGGATTTAAGATATAGATGAGAAGATACCAAATATGATAAATTTGGTTTCATCTGTGAGGCAATGTAAATGATGGGTTTACTAAAACAACTTAGAAATAGCATTTCGCGAGTGACAGATAAACTTTTTTCTGGGTCTAAACCAAAGCGTATTGGAATATATGGCCCCCCAAATGCAGGAAAAACTACACTTGCAAATCGTATAGTACGTGACTGGACTGGTGATATCGTTGGGGCCGAGAGTAAAATACCCCACGAAACACGTAGGGCACGAAGAAAAGAAAATATAGAGATCGAACGTAATGGCAAAGTAGTTACTATTGACATTGTAGATACACCTGGTGTGACTACAAAAATTGATTATCGTGAATTCTTAGATTTTGGAATGTCTAAAAAAGACGCAATACGCCGATCAAGGGAAGCGACCGAGGGCGTTGCGGAAGCAATGCATTGGCTACGTGAAGACATTGATGGGGTTATTTATGTATTGGATTCTACACAAGATCCATTCACCCAAGTGAACACAATGTTGATTGGTATTATAGAAAGTAGGAAGCTCCCTGTTCTAATCTTTGCTAATAAAATTGATTTGAAAAAATCAAATCCAACTTTGATAAAAGAATCATTCCCTCAACACAAAACCGTCCCACTATCTGCCCTTGAAGGGGAAAATATGGATGAAGTATATGATAAAATAGCGGATTATTTCGGGTGATTAAAATGCAAAAATTAAAACAAAAAAATGGAATACAAATCGATCTAATTAGTAGCCAAAAAATGGCAGAACTAACAACAATGGAAAAAATTAGAATGATTTTAGATGGAGTTAGGAATGATAAAATTGTTATTCTCGAAACGGGCCTTTCACCCGATGAAGAATCAAAACTTATTGAAATAACCATGTCTGAAATTCATCCAGATGGATTCACAGGAATTGAAATTGAAACACACCTTCAATCTACAGTTGGTGGTTCCACTTTTATTAATAAATTAATGGGGCGTAAACTTCCATCTAAATTAACTGTTATCGGACCTGCAAACCGAATTGAAACATTACATAAAGATGATAAGTTGATGACAACTTTCATATCTCCTAACTAATGCCCCATCAATGTACTAGTTGCGGCGAGCTTTTTTCAGATGGTTCTAAAAAAATGCTTGCTGGATGCACTGAGTGTGGGGGTAAAAAATTCCAATTCATTCCTGCCAATTCCAATCCTGAATTATTTATCAATTCTCCCATTATCGAAGCACCAATAGAAGATTCAACTCCACCAAAAAATTTAAATTTAAACTATCAATATACCCCACCAAATCCACCCGACCCCGAATACATAGAGAAACTCCAAACAGAACTCAGTACCCAATTTGAAAGTATTAAAATTCTTGAACCTGGGCAATATGAACTCAATTTAATGGAATTATACAATCGGGACGAATGTATTATAGCAATCCAAGAAGATGGACATTATGTTATCCAAGTCCCTGGGTATCTCTAATTCTCTGACCATTTTATTTAACTAATGAACTCCATCCTTTTCTACCGGAGGTGCCCCTACTATGAGCCAAATATGCTCTTTACTTGTATCGTTTATCACTTGTCTCCAAGTTTCAGGGGGGACGCTAACTATGGACCCTTCTGGAATTTCAACAATTTCTTCTTTATTTTCTCCAAACAACATTTTACCTGGGCCTCTTATTTGATAATATATTTCCTCTTGGACCTTATGTTTATGCGCCACTATCTCTTCACCAGGAGGAACAAACCAAAATTTACCTCTCATACTTTTTAATTCCAATTCATCAGTTAATCCCACAGTAAATGCCTCTGTGAACTTAGATTTCGTCCTATTCTGCTCTTCAATTGATGATATTTTATAATCTCCCATATTTCACAATGCTTTCCCACTCACTTAAAATAAACTTCTTTCAGGATTGACCAAAAGATAACTATCATTACTCTTGGCACAAAACTTAATGTATATGACCATTGAAGAAATTTTCCCAGGTGTTTATGATATCACCTGTCTAGTGGCTGAAGGAAATAACAGATATCGAGCATACCTATTCGACGACGATGTCCCCACTTTAATTGATTGCGCCCGTGGGGATACAACCGATGCTTTACTTAAAGGTATTGAAGAAACCGGACTCACTCCCGGTAGGTTGATAATTACACATGGTGACGGCGACCATGTAGGTGCTTTTGATACTTTAGTTGACACTTATAATGTAGAGACCTGGGCGCCTGCCGAATCTAATTTCCCTTCTAAACATAAACCCGATCACCGCTACCAAGAGGGTGAACAAATTGGTAGATTTAAAACAATATATTTGCCTGGGCATAAAAATGATAATTACGGATTAATCGATGAAAAGGCAAAAATAATCATACCTGGAGATGCAATTTCTGGGGCGGATCAACGCGGCCTCCCCGCGGGGGAATTCCATTTACCTCCTGCCGTCCATACAGTTGACTTAAACCAAGCAGAAGAGACTCTAGAAAAAATACTCCAATACGATTTCAATGCAGCATTACTGTTCCATGGATCAAATGTATTGGAAAATGCCCATTCTAAATTAGATAGGTATGTTAATTTCCCAGGCAAGCCCCCTTCTTCTTAAAAAATTGGAACTCCCATTTCTCCAAAATAATTTTTCTTTTACTTACCCTTCCTTTCTATAATTGCGGATTAACAATATAGATGCTGCCAACAATGCTGCCCCCAATCCTACCATGCCCATTGTGTAACCATAATGCTCGATTGCAAACCCCATGTATGCCGCACCCATGCCTCCTATTGTAAAAAATATACTCCTCGCAGCACCTATGTGGCTACCTGTAGATTTTTTTGGTGCAGAATCCATTAGAATGGCGTCAATAACTGGAAATTGTCCTTTATATCCTATCGCAAATATCGCAATGGAAATTACCACCCCAAAAACAGTTTCTGAAACTAATAAAAACCCAATTCCGCCCATACTGACTAGTAATCCTCCTATTGAAATTAAATACCTTGGAGCACGATCTGAAAGTGCCCCAATTATTGGTTTCACTACCATTCCTAGTAAAAAAAACCATCCAAAAATTGACCCCGCAGTTCTTAAATCGAATCCTTTCCCCTCTATTAGATACAACGGTAGGAAATTCACCATCGCAGTGGCTACAAAAATAAATAGAGCAAAAGCCAATACAGTCTCCCTCTGGCTCCTTTCTCCCACTATGTATATGATATCTTTTTTAACCGAGGATTTTATACCCTCCCCACTTTTTTCACCCCTACCATATCCTTCTTGATTTACTAGGATGAATGCCCCTATCAAGAAAAAACTAACAATTCCACAAAAACCAACAACAACCCTCCAATTTGGAATGCCTTCTACCAATACCAAATATGCCATTGCCAAGACAATTGAAAGTAAACCCGCAAAAATTCCACCTAGGTCGCTCCCAGCTGTGAATATCCCCATAGCCCTTCCTCTCCTTCCTACATACAAATCGGAAATCAATGCCCTCGAAGGAACATTATACATGGCTCTTCCCAACCCTAGTAATACCACTGCAAATATTAACATAAATGCAGTTTTTATTCCTGCAATGAAGAAAAAACTCAACCCTATCAAACCCATTCCTGGAATGATAATAATTGGCCTACCAACCCAATCTGATATTTTCCCACTTGGGTATTGAGTAATAGCATATACGACTTGCATAATCGTCAATACCACTCCCGCAATCACTACTGATATTTTAACCTCTTCCATTATTATCGGTAATAGTGGCGGTAGTAAGAAACGGCCAGTTTGGGTTATTGCCCATCCCATGGCAACAAGCAACAACATCTGCCCTCGATATTCCCCAAATATTTTGTCTATTTTCCTAGAATTATCCATTATTGTACCCTTTTTATTATTTCTATATCCAATTTAGATTACCTATTATTTAGTTTTAGGGTAAGATTCATGTCATGTGGACCATAATCTTCTCTCACTATGAGTTGGAAAGATATAGGAAAAGGAACTCTAATTGGGGAGTCTACACTGTCAAAAATGTTTGAAGAAACCGCAAAATTACACGGTGATTTGCCTGCACAAATGTATAAGGGAGGGGTGTATGATAGAAGTTTATCCAAAACCGCATTCCCTCCTGCAAATCCGGGTGAATTTGCCACACTAGACTATGCCACATTAAATTCAATTGTTCAATATGTGGCAACGGGTTTGCGCAATATAGGCCTCCGGAAAGGTAGTAAAGTTGCAATATTTTCAAATACTAGGATGGAATGGGCCCAGTCCGATCTAGCAATTCTCTCTGCAGGGGGCGTCACAGTTACTATCTATCCAAATTCCTCTCCTTCCATGATTGATTATTTACTTTCTGATTCAAAATCTATTGGGATCATAGCCGAAAATGAAGCATTGGTTAACAAAGTATTAGAAACAAAAGCATCCAAATCCCTCAAATTTATAGTCAGTATGGATAATTTATCTTCAAACCAACCAAAGAATGTTTCTACCCTCTCTGAAGTCTACATTTCTGGAAAAGAAACATTTACACCTTCTAAATATAACTCTTGGATAGATTCCCAATCTCCTGAAGATCTAGCAACTCTTGTTTATACTTCTGGAACAACAGGCGACCCAAAAGGGGTTATGCTCACTCATTTAAATATAAAATCCAATGTTGACTATTCCCAATTGAGATTCGGTCCGCGTGAGGGAAAACAAAACTCCCCCACTCTTGATAGTTCTACCCGCATTCTCTCCTTTTTACCACTATCTCATATCTTGGAACGTATGGCAGGACATTTTTTAATGCTCCAAAGCGGCGCGACTATTGCATATGCAGAGAGCCCTGATACACTCAAAGAAGACTTTCTCCAGGTCCGTCCAACCGCGGGGGCCAGTGTCCCCCGTGTATATGAAAAAATGTATGTTGCAATGCGAGACCAGGCCTCTGAATCTCCAATAAAGCTACGCATTTTCAATTGGGCGGTTAAGGTAGCTAGACAAAAGGCATATTCTTCCACGATCAATCCCATTCTCTCCATTAAACATCGCATCGCCAACCGCCTTGTTTACTCTAAAGTTAAAAGCGCCCTCGGTGGTAACATACAATTTTTAATCAGTGGCGGGGGCAAACTTTCTAAAGATTTATGTGCATTATATCATGGGGCTGGAATTCTTGTTTTGGAAGGATATGGGCTGTCCGAAACGTCACCTGTTATCACTGTTAACCATCCTGATTCTCCCCGTATAGGCTCCGTTGGACCTCCTTTATCCAATCTCGAAGTTAAAATAAAACCCGTCCCACATGATGGATCTAAACTTTCTAACACAGGCGAAATTGGTGAACTCCTTGTTCGTGGACCGAGTATTTTCTCCGGTTATTGGAATAAACCAAAAGAAACAAAAGAATCCTTTGATGATGATTGGTTTAAAACAGGGGATTTGGTATTATTAGAATCAGATGGATATGTGACATTTTTAGAACGTATCAAAGAAATAATGGTGCTCTCAACGGGAAAAAACGTGGCACCAACACCACTTGAAGATGCACTAACCCAACATGAATTAATAGAACAAAGCATTGTAGTTGGAGATGAAAAGAAATTCATAAGCGCCCTGTTAGTTCCAAACACCGAGGCCTTGCAATCTTGGATGGGCGACCCATCTGCACCTTTATCAGATCTACATAAAGATCAAAAAGTGATAGACAATTTCTCTACAATCGTGGATGAAATAAATTCTAATTTCGAACCACACGAACAAATCAAAGATTTCCGCATCATAACCGAAGAATTTACAGAAGATAATGACTTATTGACGCCATCTTTGAAAAAGAAAAGAAGAAATATATTGAATAAATATAAAAAAGAGATCGAAAGTATTTATTCTTAGACACGACCTTTCTATTTTATACAAAGTCCTTCCACCTCTGCCATGATCGAATCAAATTTAATTACTATCTTTTCCATTGTAATCGTAGCAGGTGTAATCGCCCAACTAATCGCAGCTAGATTTTCAATACCTAGTGTAGTTTTTCTTCTCACTTTCGGCGTTTTACTAGGTCCGCATGGAGTTGGCCTTTTAAACCCCATGTCATTTGGTTCTGCTTTAAACGATATTGTTGGAATCTCCGTGGCAATAATAATCTTTGAAGGGGCATTTCATATCCGAATACCTAAACTTCTTAGAATCCCTTCGGAAACTGCACGACTTCTAACTATCGGAGCCGGAATTTCTTTGATAGGGACTGCTGCACTTGTACATTACTTACTCCATGTAGATTGGATAGTTTCATTCCTCGTTGGATCTTTATTAATCGCAACCGGTCCAACGGTTATTATGCCAATTTTAAAAGTTGTACATGTGAGAGAACGTGTGGGAACACTCCTTGAAACTGAAGGAATTATAAATGATGTCACAGCAGCGATTCTAGCTATTGTTTTCTTCGAAGCAATATTGTTGAATACCACTAGTCTCTCCGACCTCTTTCCAATTTTCCTTCTCAAGTTTGGCGTTGGATTGTTAGTCGGTTTAGGAAGTGGGTATGTCCTATTGAATTTCTTAAAATTATCTTTTATACCCCCTTCAAATGCCCCTCAATTAACTAGGTTATTAGTTTTAACGATAGCTATTGCATCCTTTGCAATTTCAAATTCCATCACCCCGGAATCTGGGATAGTTGCTGCAGCATCAGCTGGACTTTTATTGGGAAATTCTTCAATTTCTTATGAGCGAGAAGTTTCTGAGTTTAAAGGCGACATAACCCTTCTAGTTCTGTCCTTTATTTTTATAATTCTGGCAGCGTTATTAGACATGAACATTCTATTGTCTCTAGGCTTGTCTGGCGTATTGGTTGTAGTTTTGATAATGCTGCTAGTTAGGTCTTTATCAGTTTATGTTTCAGTAACTGGAAATAGATTCACCTTTGCCGAAAAAATATTTATGATGGCAGTTGCCCCCCGTGGAATCATCCCTGCATCAATATCTATGTTATTTGCCATACATCTACAATCAGTTGGATTCACCCGCGAAGCTAATGTATTGGTTGGAACTGTATTCTTGGTTATTTTCACAACAGTTTCATTAGAAGCTGGCTTTTCTAGATATATAGCAGAATATTTAAATGTGATACCTATGCGTGTAATAATCATTGGAGGTGGAAGAGTCGGGCGTTCCCTCTCTTCCCGCCTTTCCGAACGCGGCGAAAGTGTTTTGATAATTGAACAAAACGAATCTCAAATAGAATCTCTTTCTTCTACTGGATTTTCCGTATTGTTTGGAGATGGGACTCTTAAAAAGACCTTAGAACAAGCAAAGTCATCAAATGCAAAAATCTTAATCGCAGCCACTGGGGATGATGGTAATAACCTTCTAGTATGCCAACTCGCCAAAAATGAATTCGGCATCGAATCAATATTTGCTAGAGTTAATAATCCTGATAATCTACCTCAATTTGAAGACTTAGGTGTAGTTGCAATATCCTCTTCTCATGCAACCGCACTCGCGATTGACAATCTCATAGAACGCCCTGCATTAAACGCATGGATGACTGAATTAGGTGTATCTGGAGATGTTCAAGAAATAACATTAACTTCCTCTCAATTTGTTGGAAAAACTGTTGGGTCCCTCGCATCAATCTTGCCTCCTAGCTGTTTAATCACACTAGTCAAACGCGAAGATGAAGATATCATTCCACATGGCGATTTTATCCTAGATCTCGAGGACCGACTGACTTTGATCGGAAGAAAAGAAGATGTAAAAACCGCAATAAAAATATTCCATCCCCACGATTAGATTTTCTCATTCCAATTGGGCAATGATGTCTTCATGAAGCTGACCATTAGACGCTATTAATTCATTCGGGCGTTCCAATCCGAAGTTTAATTTGTAATCCTCTCCCTTTTTATCGGTAACCTTTCCACCTGCGCATTTAACAAGTAATACGCCCGCGGCAACATCCCACGGACTAGTATCCCATTCCCATACTATATCCGCACTTCCTTGTGCCAAGTATGCTAGATTGATTGCAGCAGAACCATATCTCCTTACGCCCTTTACTTGTGAATATAAACTAGATTTAAATTCACCATCTGGATCATGCCCAGTTATCAACATACTCTCCTTGAAAATTCCCCTATCAGTTGTTTGAATTTTATTACCATTTACTCGTGCATCTCCTCCTCTCCTTGCTGAATATAATTGATCAATTTCTGGAATGTAGATGACCCCGATTATGGGTTCGTTTTCTTCCAATAACGCAACCGAAATAGAATAATTTGGATTGCTATGTATGAAATTACCAGTGCCATCTAATGGGTCTATTACCCATTTGTATCTCGCACCATTATCTTCCCAAACAGTTTCTTCTGATACTATATCATGATCTGGAAATTCTAAGCGGATTAGTGATGTAATTATTTTCTCGGAAAGATAATCCGCTTCCGTCACTGGACCATTTCCATTTTCTTTTTCAAATATTTCCATCCCATCTCTCCTATGCAACTCCCTGAGAACATCACCCGAGCCCATACAAACATTCTTGGCCAATTCTAAAGCCTTCTCCTCAAAACTATGTTTTATTTTTTTATTATTTTCATAATTTCCTTCATTCAGGTGCCTCAATCCCCATCCTAAATTTTCTTCCAATCTAGAAAAAAACTCTCTACTAACTGAGGTTTTAATCAAATATGCTGGGATATCAGCACCTGTAATGCTAATCTTATTTTTAGTTTTGATAAGGTTTGTTGCCCTCCCTCCGTCAACCAAGACATATACTTCGGTTTCAGGAATCATCTCAAGTTTTACATCTGCACCAAACACCACTGGTCGAACTCCTATAGTGTGTGTATGCAATGGAGTCAACTGAACTGTTTTATTTAAATGTGGGTGGTGTATTGGTCCTCCGGCAGAAAGAGAGAGTCCAGTTGAACCTGTTGGGGTCGTAACTGCCACCCCTGTCCCTTCATACTTGCCCATGTATTCCCCATCTGCAAATATATTGATGCAGCTGATTTTTCTTTCAGTTGGTTTTTTTGGCCAAATATGTCCTATGACTACCTCATTAAGTCCCTCTGACTTAAATGAATCAACTTCTATCTCAACCCTTTGGCGTTGTTCAATCTTTCCCCTCCCTTTTGTTATTTCTTCCAACGCATCAAGGATCCTTTCTGATTCTGTATTGGCTAAGAATGATAACGTTCCTAGACCGACTCCAACAAATGGAATTTTATTTGGGGCGAACAATCTCACGCCCTCTAGAAATGTCCCATCCCCTCCTAATGTTATCCCGACGATTTTCCCCCCTTCTACCAAATCTTCATCTTTTAATTCATCTCCAATTTGGATGGATGAAATTTGTAGTCCTTTTTCTATTGCCCAATCTTGTATCTCTTTAATTTGATTCTCACAACCAATTTTCGATATAATAATTAACCTCTCTGTAGCAATTAATCTATTTCCATCCATTAGTTATTCTCTAGAAAATGCCATCGAAGCACCTTGGCCCAATCCAACACACATGGTTGCCAACCCCATCTTGGATTCCCTTCTACACATTTCATGAATCAGCGATACTGACAATCTGCAACCACTACTTCCTAGTGGATGCCCAATCGCAATAGCACCACCATTTACATTCAATTTTTCATCTGGTATTTTTAATTCATTTTTACAATGTAATGTCTGAACAGCAAACGCTTCGTTCAATTCAATCAAATCAAAATCCCCAATCTTGAAACCACATCGAGAAAACAATTTTTCTGTAGCTGGAATGGGGCCGATGCCCATTAATCGAGGATCTACTCCCGCAATAGAATGGCCTTCTATGGTTGCTAATTTTTCCAACCCATGTTCTTCCGCAAATTGCTCACTTGTTATCATAACTGCCGAAGCACCATCAGAAATCTGAGATGAATTCCCTGCAGTAACTGTCCCATCACCTCTAAAAACAGGGGACAAACCCTCGAGTTTTTCTATAGTAGTGTTTCTTCTGATCCCCTCATCTTCATCTTTTATCACATTTCCCACTTCTATTGGGACTATTTCCTCTCTAATTTTCCCACTATCCGTCGCATCCGCAGCTTTTCTATGACTACTTAGGGCATATTTATCTTGATCCTCTCTAGAAATGCCATATTCCCTTGCAACCGATTCCGCCGTCATTCCCATCTGTAGTTCAAAAATATTATATTTCTGCATAAATTCTGGATGTATCTTGCTAAATGAAGACGCTTCATCCATTGGTACCCGGGTCATATGCTCAACCCCTCCTGCAATTATGCAATCCCGCTGACCCGCCCGAATAGAATCACTCCCTGACATTATGGCTTGTAATGAAGATGCACACCACCTATTGATTGTAGTTGCAGGAACTCCTTCTCCTAGCAAAGACATCAATCCAATTATTCTAGCTATGTTGTTATCTTGCTCACCCCTTTGCAACGCACATCCCCACATAAGATCATCAATTTCATCTGGTCTGACCTCTGTAGAACGGACGATCTCATCTATGATGCTGACACACATATCTTCTCCTCTTATGTCAGAAAAAATACCATTCCTCTTTCCCTGAGGGGTCCTCAAAGCAGAAACAATAACGGGTTTGTTCTGCGCATCTTTCATAATAATTTAAGTACGCCTTCTATGCATATACATCTCTCCTTTTCACCATATTATCTCGATGTGCTTATCGTTACTTGGCCACTACTTCCTGGAGAATGAACGATAGCACCGTTGCAGTCATTGAGTTATTATTGACCGCAAAACACTATACAGAGCTACCTAATTTGACCCCCGACGATCTCCCCCCTCAAATTAGAAAAGCGTTTGATAAAAAAGGAATCATAACTCGCCCCTTGGAGGCAACAGAAAATGTAGCAAAAAAAGCCACAGGAGTCGAATCGCCCTGGGCTTCTGTTAAAGATCTGATGTTTACAAATAAGGACAATTTCACTAGTGAAATGACCATAACTCAAATGGATCTAGCAGAAAAGTGGTTCTTAAAGAATACAACTGCAGATTTTATTCTCACAAATCCCACTTTGGCGTATGTTTTTCAGGAAAATGATTCTCTAGGTATTTCATATGAAGAATCTAGCACTTCAAACAGGCCCATCCAAGCGGACCGCTTCTGGATAGATAGCCTACTATCTGAATACTTCACCGAAGATGATCAAGAAATGTTGGATTTGGTTGATATAAAAGCCCCCGAAGAAATAGAAACAACCCTCTCTGATTTAGTCTTAACAGAAGACCAAACCGATGAACTAGAAAAAATACGATTGGCAATCAAAAACCGAGATTATCTAGCTGAAATAGGACTTAGGGAGATCGGAAAATTATTATTTATCGGTCCTCCTGGGACTGGAAAAACTTCTGTAGCTCGTGCTTTGGCCCATTCTCTCAACTTGCCTTTTGTAGAAGTAAAACTCTCCATGATGACGAGTCAATACCTAGGTGAGACTTCAAAAAATATAGACCGAACATTTGAAGTTGCAAAACGCATATCTCCTTGTATTCTTTTTGTAGATGAATTCGATTCTGTAGCAAAAACCCGAAGATCCGATGAACACGCAGCATTAAAACGTGCTGTAAATACATTACTTAAGAGTATAGATGATATAAGCCTCATACGGCATGATGTTCTCTTAATCGGTGCTACAAACCACCCTGATCAACTCGACACAGCAGCCTGGCGGAGATTCGACGATATCATTCACTTTCCACTACCAGATGCTGACATGCGCAAAAAAATATTCGAAGTCACAACAAAATATATGGTCATCGAAGATTTTGATCCTTCAAAACTTGCAGCTTTAACAGAGGGACTTTCTGGAAGTGACATTCGACTCGTATTACGTGAAGCGGTATTGGAAGCTTTAGGTGAAAATAGAACTATACTTGCCCAAAAAGATCTAGTCGAAGCAGTTTCTGCAATTGAAAAGCGCGACATACTCAAAACCATGCCACTTGAGTAGTATTCCCTTTGATATTTCCTATGTGTATCCTACCAACAGCTAGTTATATATTTATAGAAACTCTCTATCACTTTGGGTAAGGCTACGCAATCTTCCTCTCCCCGGACAGATTGGGCCATATCCAATAACGAGTGACTTGGTAGAGTTTTGTCATGATCCTCTTCCATTTCTCGTCACCCGTTAATATTTATCATCAGACAGTTCTTCAAAGTTCGAAATCCTTTTTCTTCCTCTCCCCCCATTCAATATTAAGCCGGTTTAGCTCAGCCTGGGAGAGCACTCGACTGAAGATCGAGCCGTCCGTAGTTCAAATCTGCGAACCGGCATTTTCGTTATATAAAAAATTTAGTTGTTACTCTCTTATTTAGAAAGAAAAAAATGAGCGGGTTTCGCTCGGAACTCAGAAGAGTTCTTCAAAGAGTGGCAGGAATGCTGCTGGCTCTTGAAT
>MDTE01069714.1_pt1 | contig 98828 bp, 74 predicted proteins | sample 811231 | NCBI WGS metagenome assembly MDTE01 (sample SAMN05326651, study PRJNA326480) | marine metagenome | isolation source: seawater | place: Indian Ocean: Red Sea | collected 2010 | reverse complement strand
TGAGCCACTTGAAACAGTCATCAACTTCAAAAAGGAAATGAAAGTTACTTATCCCCTTGCGCTAGATCCAAATGCAGATATTTTTGGAATGTTTGCAGATAAAAATAGCGGTGTGACCAGAAATATTGTTATTGATCAGAAAGGTAAAATCGTTTTTCTAACTAGATTATTTGAAGAGAAAGAATATAATAATATGTTAAAAATAATTGAAGAATTGATTTCTTCTTAAAATATATTATTTCACTAGAACCAATTTCTGAACATATCGATTTTTTCCGGAAAGTAATTCTACGAAATATACTCCACTGGTATGATTAGATGCATTCCATTGGAGTTCATGGAAACCTGCTTCCACTAGTCCATCTACTAATATGTCAACCGAATGACCGGTAATATCATATATCTTTAAAGACAGTAATTTGGCTGTAACTGAAAACGGGATATTAAAACGAATGCTGGTGATTGGATTAAATGGATTTGGATAAGATGGTAATAGTGAAATTCTGTTAATCAAATGAACTTCTTCAGACAAGCCAACATTTCCAACATAAAAGTTTACATCTACAATTTGGTGTACATTGGATTCTAAATCAAAAATATCTAATTGTACAGTTCCCTGTCCAGCACCATTAATCCATGCTAAAAGACCGCAAGCAATTGAATCTTCAGCACTCATATCAATACTTACGCTATCTATAGATTCAAAATAACAAATAGTACCAAGACAAATTGAAGATGTCCAGTTATTTGGTAATGAATTGATCCTCCGAACTACGGCTAGACTAATAGGGCTAGATGATAGATTATAAATTGTTCCATAAAAGGATCCAACTGAATCTTCCCCAACATATATTTCTGAACTGCTAAAATTAAATTCGAAGGATGGATCACGATTTCCATCTGCGGAAAGAATTGATAATCCTAATATCAAAAATAGGCACTGCATCGTGGGTTTATTCCCAACTTGCAGATCCATAGCCAACCATAATAGCTCCACCTTCGATCTGCTTCATATCATGGTTAATTCCGGAAACCATTCCATTATTGAAATACTTTTCAAAACCATTTGGACCAGCTGCATTCCATTCAACGTCAAATTCAGAGTCTAATTTGGTCACTGCATATCCAGAAACCATGAAATAGCCACCATCTTCTGTCTTATGGATCCATCCCTTTCCTCCACCAACATAATCATTATATTTTTTTCTCCATAATTCACTACCTTGAGCATCTGTTTTAACTAATGTTGCATAGGGGGGTGGTTGAGAATATCCAAATAATAAAAAACCATTATCTTCTGTTTGAATTAAATCAAGTGGCTCCCACAGACTGGGATCATCGTACACTTGCGACCAAAGGGAATCACCATTTTCATCAACTTTTACAAGAGTAGCATAGTCATCGGAACCACCCGTTCCAAGCACAGCAAAACCATCGTCGCTTTTAATAATCTTTCTACAATATTTGCAGGGTAAATCATTCTCTTCCAAAATTTCACCTGAGTCATATGCAAGAATAGCAATAAGGCCAGATGGCCAACTGTAAGCGGCTAAAGCCAAATCTCCATCATCTGTTTCTAATATTTCTACCTGACCAGAGCTATAGTTTAAGTCTTCAGTAAAATATGTTCTTGTCCAGATTATTTCACCTTCAGAATCCATCATAACAATCATTAGTTTATTATTCCCAGGTGCCCCAACCGTCAAAAACACCAAATCTCTGTTAGATGTCTCGATTAGTGACGTACCAATACCAAGGAGATAATCTGAATAACCAGAATTGGAAATATCTATTTCTTTATGCCACTCAATAGTTCCATTATTATCAAGTTTAATAATATCTCTATGATTATGGTCATCCGTATAGCAACATCCACTGGACTCATCACTATGAAATTTTCCCAGAACCATGTATCCCCCACTATGCATAGGCGTAACAGATGATGCTAAATCCCAAATCCCACCATGAATATAATTTTTCCATATTAAATCACCATTATCACTTACTGCATATACCATCATGTCTGCCGCATCCTTAGTGTATTCATATTCTTTGTCACATAGCGGTGTGAATGAATAAATAGCATCTTTTATTTTATCCCAGGTATATGTTTCATATCCTGTGATTCCATCAAAGGACACTGCAATTACGGTATCTCCTGTGATAAATAATTCACCATTGGTAATATTACTTTCCTCATCAGTGATGATCAAAAATGTATCTGATGTAACTTCTGTTAGTGCATAGGTGTCCTTTGAGTAGCACTTAACTGTATCATCACAATTATCACCAAGAAAATCAAAAAATGTTATACCATTCTCATCCATTATTGCATATTGGATATCAGATCTGCTACAGTCCTCATCATTGTAAAGATAGGTCCCATAGTAGTTTGGGACATCAATTATTGGTAAATCTGATTGCGGATCTGCAACATCATCTGAACAAGTGGTGAAAAAGATAAGAAAAGATAAAACTAAGTAAAATATTTTCTTCATATGTCTAGTATATTGCTTCTAGGTATTTAAATAATTTATTTTCAAATAAATAGATTTATGAAATATAAATAACTATTTCATTCCCAACTTGCCGATCCATAGCCACACATAACTGCTCCACCATCGATCTTTTTCATATCATAGTTTATACCTGAAACCATGTCATTATTGAAAAATTTATCAAATCCTGTTGGTGCAGCTGCATTCCATTCAACATCTCCATTAATATTTAATTTTGTAACTGCATATCCTGAAGCCATAAAGTAACCTCCATCATCTGTTTTATGGATCCATCCCTGGCTCCCTCCAATATAATCTGCATATTTCTTTCGCCATTCTTCATTTCCTTCTTCATCTGTTTTAATTAGGGTTGCATAAGGGTGAGGGTCTGAATAACAAAAAAGTAAATATCCATCATCTGCTGTGTGAATTAAATCTAAAGCTTTTCTGGGTTTGGTTGTATCATCAGACCAAATTTTTCGCCACATCTCTTCTCCATCATCTGAAATTTTCAACAGAAATATAGGCTCATTTTCTTCATCAGCTCTTCCAATCATGGCAAAATCTCCATCTACATTGACAATTGCTCTCGGATAGTTTAATCCTTCATATTCTACTTCTTCCAAAATCTCACCAGAATCATAATCCAATAAAGAGAATCTAGCAGTACCTCCTGTTACCAATGCTAGATCACCATCTTCTGTCTCAATGATTTCCATATTATAATTCCAAGATGAATATGAAAGATAATTAGTACTCCATTTTAATACTCCATCTGCATCCATCATAATCACATTAACGCCTCCTGAGCCACCTGGTGTTAAAAAGACCAAATCTCCGTAGGAAGTTTGTATTAAGGATTTTCCAATTTTTTTATACCAACTTGCTTCACCATTATTTGAAAATTCAATTTCTTTTTTCCATACAATTTTTCCTTCAGCATCTAATTTAATGATATCCCTTTGATCACCATTGAGTGTGTAGCAACACCCCCCCCACTCTATTCCTTCAAAAACACCCAATATCATATAACCCCCATCATTAAGAGGTGTTACTGATGAGCCCAGATCCCAAATACCACCATGTATATAATTCTTCCATAATAAGTCACCATCAGTGTTAACAGCATACACCAACATATCTGCCACATCCTTGGTAGCTTCATATTCTTTATCACATATTGGGTCGAAAGGATAAATCTCATCTTTAATTTTATTCCAATAGTATTCTACAATACCATTGTTCCCAGTATAAGATAATTTTATAGAACTATCTGCACTTATAAATATCTCGACATTTGAAATATTACTTCCGTCTTTTGATTCTAAAAAAAATGTATCAGTTGAAACTTCAGTTAATTCATATGTTTCTTGAGCATAACAACTTACAGTATCATCGCAGCCATCTCCCAGAAAATCAAAAAAAGTTATACCATTTTGGTCTATTGTTGCGTATTGAATATCAGCACCACTGCAATCATCATCATCATAAAGATAGGTTCCAAAGTAATTTGGAATATTAATCTCAGGAATATTAGTTATTGGATTAGCTTTGTCTTTAGAACAAGATGTTAAAAAATATAGGATGAGAAGAATGAAAATAATATTTTTCTTCATAGGATTCAATTGATTGTGTTAGTTTGGAGTGTGCAAAATTTAATCCAAAGAAAGTTTTAATGGTAAAATATCATGGATCCAAATAATATTAGAAGTAAATCAATACTTATTATGCTTTTGACCCTCTTTTCATGTACAGATAAAGAAGATGTTAAGGAGGATGATACCTATTATTCAGAATGGACTGTTATTGGTGATGGCCTTAGTACAAATGTAACAAAGAATGTTCTTACTGAATTCGTCGGCTCCACAAAGTGTCCTTATTGTCCTGCATCCGATAGTCTTTTATTAAGCTATTTTAACACAGTCCATGAAAACTATGTTGGTTCAAACATTGCCAGTAATTGGTTTTTAATCAATTATCATACCTATTCTCCTTCTAGAGGTGACCCAATGTATGAATTTCTCCGTGGAGAATCAGAAACAGGAGATGATGATTTCTGTTATGTTCGGTTTGAAGAAGGAGGTTGGTACACTATTTCCGGTGTCCCCATCACCTTTACAAATGGTTTTTATAGTTCTATTTCCGCAGAGATGGCCATACCTTATATGTCCGAGAGCACACCGATCCAGATGAGTCTAGAAGGTACTACATTTGACAGTCTAACAATCACGATAGAGTTGTATCTTAATAGCAGTAAAGATCTTTCTAATAGTGATTCCCTACGTTTATTTATCGCTGCGAAAATCGATGATGTAGATTATGAGGGATATAATGGTGAACCTCATCATCAAGATGTATTCCTGGGTTGGATTAATGATGGATTAAGTGGTGAATCATTATCCTTAAAAAATGAAGAAGTAGTACGGAATTACACTTGGGAAATGCCCGGGAATTGGCCCCAAAATAATTATGAAACTAGTTGGTGGAAAGTTGAGTGGGATGTTGCAAATCTTGCAGTTGTCGCCTTCATACAGAATAAGTATACAAAAGAAATATTACAAGTAATTGGAACGGATTAAGGTTACACTAGTCTTTTTCTATTGAGCCAATCAATTCATATTCATTCGCACTTTCAATTTTCACATTAATGAAATTCCCTGGAAGTGAATTCCCTTTTATATGGACTATATTATCTATTTCAGGTGAATCATATTCCGTTCTCCCAACACTTATATGTTCACCTTCTTCGTCAACAATAACTTGTAATCTTTTCCCAATAAAAGATTCATTTCGTTCAAGACTAATATCATGTTGAATTTCTTGGATTATATTTTTACGATCGTCTTTCAACTGCCTAGGTACATTATCATTCAGATCAGCAGCCAGGGTCCCTTCTTCTTCTGAATATGTAAAAATTCCTAAACGGTCAAATCGAATTTCTTCAATAAATTGTCTAAGTGAATTAAAATCATCTTCTGTTTCATCAGGATATCCAACAATTAAAGTTGTACGTAAAGCAATATTTGGAATAGCATTCCTTAGTCTCTCAATTCGATTTCTAATACCATCCTGGTTTAATCCTCGACGCATGGATTTAAGCATAGAATCCGCAGCATGTTGAATTGGCATATCCAAATAATTACACACTTTGTCACAATTTGCAATCGCATTAATAATTCGTTGGGATAAATGAGCCGGATGTGCATAGTGTACACGAATCCACTCTAAAGCTTTTATAGTATTCAATTCTTCGAGTAAATCACTTAAATATACTTTTTTTTCTAAATCCCAACCATAAGATGTAGAATCCTGAGCAATGACTAATAATTCTTTTGTACCATTGGAAACTAAGCGCTCTGCTTCTTCCATAATTGCAGGGATTGTTCGACTTTTTTGAAGTCCTCGCATTAATGGTATACTACAAAATGAACAGCCGTTGTCACATCCTTCTGCAATTTTCAAATAGGCATAATGACTTGGTGTCATTAAGGATCTAAAAAATAGTGGATCATCCTTTGCATAGTCCTTACCAGTCAAAAAAGACACAATTTGCCTGTGATCATTACTTCCAAAAATTCGATCAACTTCTGGAATTTCTTTTTTCAAATCTTCAGGATATCGTTCAGACAAACATCCCATGACAACCAATTCTTTTAAATTACCAGATTTTTTGAGTTCAGCTGCTTGAAGAATAGAATCCACAGATTCTTCTCTTGCTATATCAAGAAAACCACATGTATTAACCACAATTGTATCTGCTTTTTCTGGTTGGTCAATTAATTCAACATTTGTTTTTTGCAAACCACCTAAAAGTATTTCAGAATCAACTAAATTTTTGGCACAACCTAGGCTAATAAGATTTAAAAGTTTCTTTTCATTCATAAGTTATATCAAAAATTACAGGTAGAATTTGATTAATCTTTACTTTCATTTAAACCAAACAATCCATCAATGTAGGCTTCTGGATTAAACAATTCTAAGTCAGTTAAATCTTCACCTGTGCCAATAAAATGGACTGGGATTCCTAATTCCTGAAAAAGTGGAAATATAATTCCACCCCGTGCAGTTCCGTCAAGTTTTGTCATTATTGCCCCATTCAATTGAACATGTTTTCCAAATTCCTTCGCTTGGATCAAAGAATTTTGCCCTAAACTCGCATCCATGGTAATAAGAGACATTGAATCAAATTCAGAAAATCTATTGGTAATAACACGATATATTTTCTCTAATTCAGACATCAGATTTGCATAAGTATGTAGGCGCCCAGCAGTATCTACTATGACTAAATCACTATTTACTGCTTTAGCAGATGTGATACCATCAAATAAAACTGCAGTAGGTTCTGTTGTATGCTCATTACATACTAAATTACATCCTACCCTATTACTCCAAATCTTTAACTGTTCAACCGCTGCTGCTCTATATGTGTCAGCTGCTACCATCGTAACTTTTTGTCCTAAATTTTTATATAATTGAGCCAACTTGGCTGACGTAGTTGTCTTACCAGTTCCATTAACACCGATAATTATTAAAATTGTAGGCTTTTGAAATGGCCTTGCTTGATATTCGTGAGGAAGCAAAGAAATCAAATGGTCTTTTACTTTTCCAATAAAATCTGATGTTGAATGATTTTCCACAACAGTCAAAATTGATTCAACAGTTTTATAACCTAAGTCAGCACTTAACAATTGTTCTTCTAATTCTTCTAGTGATTCTCTCGTAATTTTCTTTTGGATTAAAGAATTAAATGCATTAGCAATATTTGATCGGGAATTTGTAAGTGCTTTATATAGTTTACTTAACATGATTTCTCCGAATAGCTATATAAAATTGGTTTAAATATTGAATACTGCTGATTGCTAATAGCCCAGTGGCAATATAAATAGAAAGCATCTTTAACCATGGTAAAGCTTGAAAATCAAAGATATGGAGAAATACACCCAAAACTGTAATACCGGTCGCCCATTTCCCCCACCAGTTCGATTGAAGAATCATGTAACCATAATTCATACAATACAATGATAAACCAGCGATAATAGTATGTCTTGCTAAATAAAATGCAAAAAACCAAAAAGGAAATTCACCATTCAACACCAGGTACAGCACAATTGCAATTATGACAACAAAATCAGCAATTGGATCTAACCATTTTCCAAAATGTGTAACTTCATGTGCACGACGAGCAAAATAGCCATCTAAAGCATCAGATAAAACAGCCAACATAATTAAGGTTGCCGTCAACCATTCAAAACCTGGAAATGCCATACTGTAAATGATTGGTATTGCAGAAAGCGCACGTAACATACTGATAAAGTTGGCAAGAGTCAGTACCCTTGTTGGGTCACCAATAATTCGGTCTTTAAGTTTTAGCTTTTTGTCTTTGTTCACCTTGAAATTCCGATGTATCTATATTATCCAAATCTAAAATTTGATCACAGATGGATTGAATAAATAGTTGATCATGAGAAACAATAATAAAATGAATATTTGTCATACATTCTCTTAAAAATAACCGCAGTTTTTTTCGTTGATTCCAACCTAATCCAAAAGTGGGTTCATCTAAAATAAGAATATCAAATTTTGAATGAGCTAGCGCCACAATAATAAATATTCTAAGCACAGCCCAGGGTAGATGAATTCCCTGTATATTTTTAATGCGATCCCAATAAATATTGAATCGCCTTAAACGATTATTAAAGGTCTTATCCAATTCTACATTAAAAATACCATTTTCAGTTAACTGTTTTATAAATTCTTCCGGTGTCTTTAATTGCAATAAATATTCCGGAAATTGATCCGCATATCCGATCAAGGGTTTATCATTCCCATTAACAGATATTTTTATTTGACCTATTTGGGGCTTTAAATATCCAAAACACATTCCAGCAAGAGTGGTTTTACCTGAACCATTCTCACCTATTAAGCCAAAAGAACGACAATTTTTTATGGACAAAGTGAGATTTGAATAAATATTTCTGGATTGTTCGTAATGAAAACACAAGTTTAGAAAACTCAAATTAAGATAACCAGGTGGTATTAAAATCTCATTGTACGAAACATTGTTTTGTTTTTTCAATGAAGAAAATGAGTTCAAACTCAATTCCCAAGTTTTATCTCCGTATTTTAAATCATTTTGTTCGGATGAAACCCAGATGACAATGCCGTTTGAATTATCTATCCATTCCCGCAACCAGCTTATTGCTAAATTTTTATTTACGTCTGATAAAAATGACAATCCATCATCTATTAGTAAAATATCAGGTTTTGTATTTAACGATGTAGTCAGATTTAACAATTCTTTTTCCCCACCTGATAAAAAGCCTGGATTCATATAAGGGTCAATAGTTGATGGTAATTTCTTCAAAATTGCTGTTAAAATCTTTTTCACTTCAATTGGTTTAAGCCCAGAACATTCTGAAGTGAATGTTATTTCATTTTGAACAGTAGGTGTCAATATCTGTTGGTCAGGATTTTGAACAATACGGTAAATACTAGGATCCTCTACAATAACATCAATTTCAAAATTTTGATCATGTCTATAGACGGGATTTTCAAGGCAAGATAAAAATACACTTTTTCCCACTCCACTTTCACCATAGATAATATTAATTCCTTTAGAAAATTTAATCTCCTGCTGATAAGATATAAATTTTTTGAAATGAATATTGATTATATAATCAATCACGGATCAAACTCCTAATGATTCGAGTAGCAGAGCCTAAATTATTATGAATAACATCTGTGGCAGCAAAACTCGCCTTTATAAAATAGGATTCATCAAAAGCAAGATGTCTTAGTTTGGTTATGAACTCATCTCCATGCTGAATACAAAAACCACCACCATATTTCAGAAGTTCTTCACCCTCATGCGCATGGTGATATTTTGGACCAAATATTACTGGTAAACGAGCAATTGCAGGTTCCATCACATTGTGAATTCCTGTTGAAAATCCGCCACCGACATAGGCGATCATTCCCTGCCAATAGAGTTTAGATAGAACACCAACAACACCCAGAATAACAACTCTGTCATCAGGCAATTGGAGAGTATCCTTACGTATAATGGAAGGCTCAATCCCTAAATCTGAAAATAGAACCTTAATCCTGTTAATTTCAGATTCATTTGGTTCGTGTGGTGCATATAATACTTTCCAGTCAGGATTGGATTGAAGAAAGGAGAATAAAACAGGAATAAGAAATCGGTCATCTTCCGTATGTGCACTACCAATAATAATTCTTTTATCCCTATTTAGAACCGATTTTTGGTGTTCATTAGTGAATTCATCTGAAGATTGCTTGACCATATCATAACGTGGATTACCAAGAGAACGTAAAATAGGACTTTTCCTGTTTCCCACGATATTCCTAATACGATCGTAATCTTTTTTTGCGACGGTATATATTGTTGTAATAGAACAATAAATAGCTTTATAAAAACTTCGAAATCCAAATTTGGATTTTAAGGATCCATCTTTGACTATTGCTGCAAAAATATTTGAATGAATTGCCATTCTTTCCAAGCTCCAAATTAGGTTAGGCCAAATATCATAGGATGCAAAAATCACCTTCTTGGGCCGAATAATCTTCAGTGCCTGCCTTACAGTCCAAATAAAATCAAAAGGAATATAAAATCTAAAATCAATATCATCACTCGTTGCATTTTCATATCCAGAAGGTGATGAAAAACTGACGATACAAATCACTTCCGGCTCCACTTCTTTTAATCCTTTCAATACAGGTAGGACTTGATGATACTCACCAAGACTTGCTGAGTGAAACCAATATATTATGTGTGATGAATCTATATTTTTAAAGTATAACTTTAATTGCGATATTGAATTAAACTTACCTTTAATACTTTGTCTTAATTTTAGATGAAAAAAAGATGCTATACATGCCCCAGTAAATAATAAAGGATACAAAATTAAGTTATAAATCACTGACCAAAAGACTTTCATCTTAATCAATTAGGAATTGAATTAAAAATATCTTTTACTGAAATACTATCCATACATACCTGAGTTTTTCTATAACACGGTATGCTACCATTCTGCGAACATGGCCTACACCAGACATCATCCTCAATTATTGTAGAACTATCTAAATAAGCACCGGCACCTGTCTGTCTGGATGTTGGCCCTAAAATCATGGTAACTGCGACATCCAAGGCTTCCGCTGCATGAAGTAACCCTGTATCACTGCCTACAACATAATCAGATTGAGATAAAATAGCTAGTGACTGCCGTAATGTCGTTTTTCCTGCAAGATTCAAAGCATCTGGTAGTTTTTCAGCAATTTGAAAACAAATTTTGTCCTTGCTTGAACCAATAATGACCACATCTTTTTCTATTTTTTTAATTAGGCTGATATATTTTTTTATAGACCATTGCTTCTGTCTCCAAGCAGAACCTGGTACTATCGATAGATATGGACCTTCTATGGAATTTGATTTCAATAATTTTATAGCAAAAGATTTTTCTGCTTTTGATACAAATAAAGATGTACCTGGAACTTCATCGCCATTTTTCCAAATATTACCTAAATGTTGGTGATACATTTTTCTAGTAGAAAAATTTTCAGAGAACTGATTTTTATGAAATTGGAAAAGCATAAACCTATTCCATCGCGGCTTTTGTAATTGATATATAGGGTTTGAGATTTGCATTGTCAGCAATTTTGAACGTAATGAATTATGTAAATCATAAGTTATATCATATTGCTTATCTTTGATAAATGTTGAAAAATTCCATAGATCTTGAATGGATTTGTTTCTTTGGATTCCTATTACTTCATCAATGTCATGATGAAATTCTAATAAAGGGACAAATTGATTTAATGTGAGAAATGTTATTCTGGCCTTTGGGTAATTTAGTCTTATAGTTTTCAATGGAGACGTAGCCAGAATAATATCTCCGATAGAACTAAATCGGATGATCAGAATTTTCTGATCAAATGACATAATTTTATTTTACCCGTAGTGTGTTAAAAACCACAAGATCAGTCAAGGATTGTTTTACAGCTGATTCAGGATAAAATTGAATAGCATCTATTGCATTATTGGAAAAATCATCCAGTTTCTGGCGTGCATATTTAAAGCCGCCAGACTCTTCTACCATCCATCGAATCTCTGATAATACTTTCTTTGTTTTAGTTTTAGCACGAAGCAGTTTTTTTAAACGACGGTTTTCTGATTTCGTCATATTGGAATACGAAAATATTAGGGGCAAGGTCATCATATTTTTCTTTACATCCCCACCTCCATTTTTTCCGGTGTCACTTTCACTTCCTAATAAGTCAAATAGGTCATCCTTAATTTGGAATGCCATGCCTAAATTTTCTCCATAATCAAAAGTCGCTTTTCTATCTTTGTCCGTCTTCGTAGTCGTAATTGCTCCCAGCTCACAACTTGTGGCAATTAAAGAAGCTGTTTTTTGATTAATCATATCAAAATAAATTTTCTCTGTCATGGATTTAGTAATACTTTTTTCAATTTGTAGAATTTCACCAGCGCTTAACATTTCAGCAGTATTCGAAATTCTTTCTAGAGCATCAAAATCTTTGATTTGAATCATATTTATAAGTGCTTTACTTAAAATAAAATCTCCCATAAGAATCGAAATTTTATTTTTCCAAATTTGATTAATTGAGGGCTTTCCTCTTCTGATTGTTGCATCATCTACCACATCATCGTGAATTAGAGTGGCAATATGCAAAAGTTCCATCATTGCAGCTGCTTTATAACTGTTTAGTGTCGGTTCACCACATAGTCTAGCAGATAAAATTGTTAAAATTGGGCGGATATTTTTGCCTCGATTCTTTATCATATACTTTGAAATAGAATTGATAAGACGAACCTCAGATTTTAACGCATTTTCAAATTCTTCTTGAAAAACTTTAATGTCATCAATAATGGGGGCAGTAATTTGTTTTAATGTGACTAAATCTTTATGCATAACTAAACAGAAATTACCGAAGCGAACCAAAGGTGTTCAAACAGTTATCTACCTGTTGACCATCCACGATACACCTATACTTATTTCATATAAAAAAATTAAAGGAAATGCCATTATTATCATTGAAACAGGGTCTGGAGGTGTAATAAAAGATGATAAAATGAGAATCACAATTATAGCGTGTCGTCGATAATGGCGCATGAATGGCGGCGTCAGGAGTCCAATAACAGATAACAATAGCGAGACCACCGGTAATTGAAAAATGACACCCGAGCCTAGTAATAACCAGGTTAAGAAACTAAAATAATATTGGATAGAAAAATTATTTTCCACATGGCCTCCACTTATACCACTAAAAAATTCTAATGAAAATGGTATTAAGATAAAATAGCCAAAACTGACTCCGATAATAAATGAAGAAAATGCAAAAAAAACTACAGGAATTGCATATTTTTTCTCATTTACCTTAAGTCCTGGGGCAACAAATTTCCAAAATTGATAAATCAAAACCGGTAAAGCGATGATGAATCCTGATATAAATGAAATAAACCATTTAATTATAAACATTCCCTGTACTGATAAAACCTGAAGGTAAATTGCACTAGAAGTATTTTTTGTTGGTAAAAGTAAGAACTTTAAAATTTCATCAATATATCCAAATGAAAGAGCAGAGCCAATAACAATAGCTAATAAAGATTTTACTAATCGCCATCTTAATTCTTCAAGGTGTTCTAAAAAACCCATTTCATTAGGTGATTCATCATGCATTTTTCTGTTTATCTAATAATTGTTGAGCCATCATTACCGGAGATGATTGAATTGATTGCAAAGATCGTGTAGTTTTATTAAGAATTGATATTTTCTCTTTTGTCCAAAATACATTTTCTAAACTTTCTCGGATTAAATCAGAAACTCGTGTTCTATACCTATTTAATCTCCTATCATCCACTAAACCAATTTTTTCCATCATTTTTAAATGATTCTGAATACCTAAAAATAATTCCACTATACCATTATCCTGGTTAGCAATTGTATTGAATACCGGTGGTTCTATTTTTTTATTAGTTGAAAAATTATGAATAATATTCTTTAGTAAAGATGCTAAACGATTTGCTCCATCTCTATCAGCTTTATTAATTACAAATATATCTGCAATTTCAATTAGGCCAGCTTTCATTAATTGAATCTCATCACCAGACTCTGGGACTAACAATACAATGGTCAAATCTGCGGCTTTTGCTATATCATGTTCACCTTGGCCAACACCAACAGTTTCAAATAAGATTATATCTTTCCCACTGGCAGAAAGGATGTCTGCAACTTCCTGGGATTTTCTTGCTAAACCACCTAATTCACCATGGCTACCCATACTTCGGATAAATACACGCTCATCCCATAGATATTTATTCATGCGTACACGATCGCCAAGAAGAGCGCCTCCAGAAAATGGACTAGTGGGATCAATGGCAATTACTCCAACTCTGTGATTATTGGATAGGAATATATCTATCAATGTATTGGTTAGAGTACTTTTTCCTGCACCGGGGGGGCCGGTAATACCTATGCGATATGATTGGGAAGAGTTTTCAAATAGTTCTTCAAAAAAGGAATAAGGAATAGTTTGGTTATTCTCGATTTGTGTAATTGCTTTTGAAATAGAACCGGCATCATTTTTTAATATACCAGAGATTAGAGATTCAGGCATCTATGAATCAAATTCCTGTATAAAGATGTTATAATTATTGATGGTTAGCTCTCTTCCTTTTCTTGAAATATATCCTTCTTTTTCCAGTAATTTTAATGCACGAGAGACTGTTTCTCTTGATGTACCAGACATATTTGCTATATCCTGCTGAATAGGAGCTTTTGAGATATTGACACTTCCTTTTTTAATCACACCACTTTCATCTGCAATTCTTAATATACATAAAGCAATACGTTTTTCTGCAGCACTTAAAGAAAGACTCGCAATTTGTCTATCGCTTTTCCTTAACCTTAAAGCCATCTCCTTTAAAAGTTGAATTGCAATTTGTGGGTAAGCTTTTAAGACAATTAAAAAGTCACTTCGGTTCAAAGTCAAAACCTCTGTATCATCAAGTGCAATAACATTTGCTGATCTAGATTCACCATCTAGAAGGGACATTTCACCAAAAAATTCTCCATCATTCAATATTGCTAAAATTACTTCCCTCCCTTCTTTACTAAGTCGTGTAATCTTAACACTGCCCTTTGTGACAAAAAAACACTGTTCAGCTTCGGTCTCTTCCAATAGGATTATATGTCCTGCTTCATATTCACGTGACACCATTTTTTCCGATATATAGCCCAATTCTTTTTCAGGTAAATCCCAAAATAATGATACAGATTGTAAAAGTTGAATTTTGTCCATATTAAAAGATACCAAGACATCAGGTATTTTCAAATTTTATATATCAGAATAATGTAGTTTTTATTGAGCAAGTTAACTTGTATGACTAACAACAATTTGCCTAAAATATACCTTAACAGTTGGTTGACTATGTTTTTCAAGATTTTGTAATATTGCCAGCTTTAAACTAAAGGGAGAATATTAAATGGATAGACATCCACAGCAGATTAAAAGGGAACGGCAGGATATAAAAAGAAGAGCTAGAAATGTAGAAAATATGTCTAAACTTAGAACACATATCAAGAAAGTTTTATCAACTAAGAAAAAAGCTGACGCAGAAAAAGTTTATTCAGAAGCAGTAAGTGTAATTGATAAGGCTGTAAATAAAAACTTGATTCATAAAAATACCGGCGCGAGACGAAAAGCTCAAATAACACACCATCTGAATTCCCTTAGCTGATTAAAGGTTAATCTTTTTTATAATTAAGCTTCAGATATCTGATAATTTGGGGCTTCTTTTATAATTCGGACTTCATGAGGGTGATTTTCTTTAATACCAGCAGCTGTTATCTGAATAAATTTTGTACTCTGTCCGAATTGAGAAATCGTTTTGCAACCGCAGTATCCCATAGATGAACGAATACCACCTATTAATTGATGGATCGTATTTCTAACTTGCCCCCTATAAGGTACCATTCCTTCAATACCTTCAGGAACTAATTTTGTAGAATCAGCACCTTCTTGGAAATATCTATCGCCACTTCCCTCTTGCATTGCTTCCATAGAACCCATTCCACGATAAGATTTATACTGGCGACCTTCATATAAAATCGTTTCTCCGGGACTTTCATCCATCCCAGCAAGCAAACTGCCCAACATCACAGAATCTGCACCTGCAGCTAGAGCTTTTGCAATATCTCCGCTATAACGAAGCCCACCATCAGCAATCACAGGAACTTTACTATCTCTAGCCACATCTACAGCATCCATGATTGCAGTCAATTGTGGCACTCCTACTCCTGCAATTACTCTCGTGGTACAGCTTGCACCGGCACCAATCCCTACTTTCACGCAATCTACACCCGCATCAATTAAGGCTTGAGTACCATTGCCCGTTGCAACATTACCAGCTATAACAGCAATTTTAGGAAAGGTATTCTTTATGGCTTCAATTGTTGATAAAACACCCTTAGAATGACCATGTGCAGTATCTATTACAATGGCATCTACTTCTGCATCAGCTAGGGCACCTGCTCGATCAATAGAGTCATCTGATACACCAACAGCTGCTGCAACTCTAAGGCGTCCGTTCTTATCCTTACAAGCGTTAGGATTATCTTCTTTTTTCTGAATATCTTTAACTGTAATAAGTCCAGTTAAATTTCCATTATTATCTACCACTAACAATTTTTCTATCCGATGTTTCTGAAGAATGTCTTTGGATTTTTCTAATGACGTTCCAATTGGTACTGTTACCAAGTTTTCTGAAGTCATTCTTTCAGATACTTTTAAAGAATTATCAGTCTCAAAACGTATATCACGATTTGTAAGGATTCCAACTAGATGTTCATCTCGAATTACAGGTAAACCACTAATCTTATATTTCGCCATGATGTTTTTAGCTTCTGATATTGTTGAATCAAAGGTTATCGTTACAGGATTGATGATCATTCCACTTTCTGACCGTTTGACTCGATCAACCATTTGAGCCTGGTCTTCTATAGACAAATTTTTGTGAATAATACCCATACCTCCTGTTCTTGCCATAGCAATAGCCATTTCACTTTCTGTTACCGTATCCATTGCAGCACTTAAAATGGGAATATTTAGAGTAATTTCTTTAGTTAAACGAGTAATTAACTCCACATCACGCGGTAAAACTGATGACTCCTGCGGAACAAGTAATACATCATCAAAGGTCAATGCCTGTTGAAATGGTGGACGATTATTCACTATTACTCCAAGTTAGTTTTGTTTAAAATATTATTTATCAATTCGCCTGTTATTATGGAGCCTAATATAAGATCAATTTCTTTCTTGTAGAACCTATCACCCGTACTATATCTACAAAATGAATTTAAAAATTTTAGTACTGATCCAGTCCCCCTGCCAGGTTTTATACCATTTGATGCCTGGTAATTGGCAGCTCCTGCAATAAAAAGCTCAATTGCTAAAATATTGGCTATATTTTTTTGAATTTGGAATAGTTTCAAACCAGACCAGGGAGCCATACTTACAAAATCTTCATGCCCACCAGAAGTCGGTATAGAATCAATACTTGCAGGATGTGCCAATGTTTTATTTTCAGAAACAAGTGCTGATGCTACTACATGCGGAATCATATAACCCGATTCTAGTCCAGGATTATTTGCGACAAAAGGCATGATCTTATGATCAATTCCTTTCATAAAATAATGAGATCTTCTTTCCGAAATAGCACCTAATTCAGACATTGCGATTGCTAGTATATCTAAAGACTGGGCTACATGCTCAGCATGAAAATGGCCTGAATTAGCAATTTTACCATTTGTTAAAACCAAAGGGTTATCACTTACACTATTTATTTCATTATTAATTATATCTGCAGCCATAAAAAAACTGTCTCTACTGGCGCCATGGATATGTGGAATACATCGAAAACTGTAGGGATCCTGCACTATATCACAATTTTTGTGTGATTGGACAATTTTACTTCCATGAAGTAACTTGAGTATATTATTTGCTACAGTTCGTTGCCCAGGGTGCTTTTTAAGATATTGAATTTCTTTGTTAAATACATTTCTACTAGAAAAACTATTTTCAACAGATAAAGCACCAGCTATATCCGCAGTTTTTAGTAGCATCTCACCATCCAATAATGCTTTTATACCTAATGCTGTTGATACTTGAGTACCATTAATTAAGCTCAATCCTTCTTTTGGATGCAGTACTAAGGGTTTGATACCAGCCTTCTTTATTGCTGTACTCGCTGACATTATCCTGCCTTGATATAATACTGAACCTTCACCAACCATAGCAAGTGCCAGGTGTCCCAATGGCGCTAAATCTCCACTCGCCCCTACAGAACCTTTTTCTGGGATTATTGGTAAAACATCTTTATTTAAAAATTGAATTATTTTATTTGCAACTTGAGGACGAACACCGCTATAACCTTTTACATATGTTAATAATTTTAAGATAAATATAGATCGTACAACTCCTGGTTCTAAAGGATCCCCAAAGCCAGAAGCATGACTGCGAACTAAATTCAATTGTAGTTGTTTTTGGTCTCGTGGCTTAATGGAATGCTGACTGAGTTTTCCAAAACCAGTATTTACGCCATAAATTATTTTTCCAGCTTCTATTTGACTAAGGAGAAGCTGACGTGATCTTTTTAAATTTTTGACTGATTCTTTGGTGATAGAAACCTTTACAGGTCCCTTAAAAAGTGGGGCAAAATCCTTATAAGAAAAAGAACGGGGTGAAATACTTAGGTTTTCCATCGACTAATTTAGGATTTTGTAACCTTTCATTCAAAATATTGTTAGGCAACATAATGAATCTATTACGATTAGGAAATAGTTTAAGATTGAATTGATTCCAAATGAGAGAAAACACTCATTTTTACAGGAATGGAATTAGCAAATATTTCGCCATATCGTTTTGTCACAATTCTATTATCTAAGCAAATAAATTTACCATTGTCATAGGTCGTTCTTATCAATCGACCAAATCCTTGCCGAAATCGGATAGCGCATTCTGGCAATGCATACTCCATGAAACTATTTCCACCATACTTATTAATATAATCACCATAAGATTTAACTAAAGGTTCGGTTGGCACATCAAAGGGCAATTTAACTAATACTAGTATTTCTAATAGATCGCCAGGTAGGTCGACACCTTCCCAAAAACTGTTTGTACCAAATAAAATACCATCAGGTTGTTGATGCATTCCTTTAATAATTGCAGGCCTTGATGCACCTCTGATTTGGGCAAATAACGGTAAATCCCTACCACCTGGTTTTTCTCTTAGAAAATTTGCTGTATCGGAAAGTAACTTTCTTGATGTGAATAATACCATCATCCGTTTTCCATAGGTATTATGTAAATGATAAACTAAATCTGAAATTTTTTCTGGATTATTTGAAATTTCACTTAACCCACCATATTGATAGTAGTTTACCTGCTCTTCATATATAAAAGGGCTTGAAAATTCTTTTGTTATGATATTTTCTTGTTCAAAAAGTCCTGATCTTTTCAAAAAATAATCAAATTTATTATTAACCTTTAATGTTGCGGATGTTAGGAATGTGTGATCAAATCGACTAAAAAGCTTTGCATTGAGTGTTTCAGCAACATCTACTATAGATGCATGAAGAGAGATGATTAATTTTTCATTAGAAGTATTTCGTTTAAAATAATCACCTTCCATCCAATAAACCCAATCTAAATCTTGATTCTCCGTCAATCGAATTAGGTTTGTCATGAGTCCCATTATTGTATCTGAGCTTCTATCCAGAACAGAATGTAGTACTGGGTATTCTGATCTTTTTGGGTCTAGTTCTAAAATTGCTTTTTTAAGTTGATCAAGAATTTTGAAGATTATTTCTAATCCCTGTTTTAAGGTAAATATTTCTGTCTGAACAAAATTATAGGTTTGCTCAATATTATTAAGTATAGGTTTATCTTGATAAGCTTTAGTAGGCGTAAACCTGTGTTGATTATCTTCGGCTAGATTAATCATAAAATCTTTTAAAATATTTTGGGCTTCCTTTATGGCATCCTTCAATTCATTTCGCATTTTAGTAATACCGGGCTCTAGTTCCTCTATTTGATTGAGCATATTATTCCATCTAGCAGATCTGGGAAATGATGGATCTATTGATTGAAGTAAATGTGCTGTTCTCTTTTCACTCCAATCAGTTTTAAACTGATCATAAGCTGATTTAATGAGATTATGACTCTCATCTACAACTACAGCATTAAATTGAGGTAAAAAACCAGGAGATTCAGCTTCGGTCATCAATAAAGAATGATTTATCACAAGTATATTCGCTTTATAAATTTCAATTTTTAGTTTGCCATAGTAGCAACCATGGTTCCGGTTACAAACTTCTCCAGTACAAAATCCCGGTTCACTACAGATAGCAGATTTAAGCCATGTTCTCCTTGAATTCAGAAACCCTGAGCATTCGGAAAGGTCTCCAGTCTTCGTCCACTCTAGCCAGAAAAGTAATGGGAGTAATGCTTCTATATCAATTTCATCAAGGGTTTTATAATCCCCGATTAACCAATTAAAACGAGTTTTACAAACATAATTGTTACGTCCCTTCATCATAACTGCTTTAATGGTCACATTTAAAGATTCTGCTAATAAGGGTAAATCTTTATAAAATAACTGATCTTGCAAGGGTTTGGTATTGCAGGCAATTACAGTTGGACCATCTTCTTCTGATTGTAAAGACTTTTTAAAGGCGCCGAATAAGTAGGCTAATGATTTTCCCAAACCTGTACCTGCTTCAGCAACTCCAACAAACTTTTCACCATTTAAGACCGTTTCAGCCATTTCAGCATAAGAAACTTGATTTAAACGGTGTTCAAAATTTGGATGGACAGATGTCAATAAGCCATTAGGGCCAAAAACGTCTTTAGCCGAAATTTCAGAAATTGAGTTTTTACCTTGCCACCTAAATGTATTTCCATGGTAATCGTGTGTTAACTTTAAGTTAGTGAGACCTTGTTTCATGTCTCCCCTCTTCGTCAATTCATTGCCAAGGTCCACATATAATTGTTTATTGGGAATTTCAGAACCTTTTATAAGGGATAAAACCTTTGAAATTACTTCCAGAGGATAACATGCTAAATGCTCAACCAACTTGATAAAAATAAGACCTGTATTTTCAGTATCTTTCTCAGCTCTATGGGCTCCTTTTGATGATAATCCAAAATGCTCTGATAATGCACTCAGATTAAAAACTGGTAAATCAAAATATAACGATCGAGCTAACTGCAATGTGTCATATTTTAAATTATCGGGTTCATCTCTACCCAGTCTAGTACATAACTGACTTAAAAACTTTTCATCAAAATGAATATTATGGGCGACTAGTGGATTATCACCCAAAAAGTGAAGAAAATCATCGACTATCAATTCTTCTGTCGGTGCTGTACTCACCATTTTATTTGAAATGCCGGTGATCTCTGTGATCATTGGGGAGATATCTCTTTCTGGATTAATTAAAGATACAAATCGATCTGAAATTTCTCCATCGATAAAACGAATAGCAGCAATTTCAATAATTCGGTCATTATAGGGGTCTAAGCCTGTCGTCTCATAATCAAAAGCAGTGAATTGAGAAAGATTTAATTTTTGTAATACTTCTTTTATTTTCAATGGTTATTCAAATCAGGAAAAAAGGATTTTAAAATAAAATAAAGGATTGGATAGTTCATCTTTTGGAATTTCATGTGATAACATTCCTGAGATGATCTCTTGGACCTCTTCATTTCTGGCAGCTCGATTAATTACAAAGTTTAATAAAAAGCGTGACCTGGCAAGATTTTGTAATTTGGTGCTTGTCCTGAGTTCTTTACCAATTTCGTACCATAATAATTGATCATATTCGCTAAATGCATTTTTAGAATAATTTCCCGATGTTTTACTTTTTGCTGCAATCTGCATTGCATATTTTGCAGATACCATTGCATTTCCAATCCCTTCACCTGTGAATGGATCAATCAAACCTGCCGCATCTCCTAACAGCATAAATCCATTCCCATGATTTTCCCTATGGATCCTTCCTAATGGTAAATTCCAACCAATTGGTTTTTCTAATTGTTTAGCTCCTTCAAATCGATCTTTGAAATATTCAGAATTTGTAATTTCATCCAAAATTTGTGTAAGCGTTCGACTATCTTTTTTGATATCATTTTTACTAAGACCTAAACCTATATTGGCAATACCATTTCCAGCTGGAAATAACCAAAAATATCCTGGATTAACCTCCTTCACATAATGCAATTCTATTTGATCCTTAAGACCTTTTACACCTTCATAATAACAACGAATTGCAACTGAAGTGTTATCCATATCCATTTCATACAGTCCTAACTTCCTAGCAACAATCGAATTATACCCATCACACCCCATTACAATCGATGCTTCAATTTTCTGTTTATCTCCTTTTTTTTTCCTACCTTCAATACCAACAACTCTTCCATTATCTTGAAGTAAGTCTGTTACAGAAAAACCCTGAATTGTATCGGTAACTTTTTCTGCTTGTTGGAAAAGAAAATGATCAAAAATCTCCCGTTTTATCACAAATCCTTTTGTGATATAATCATTCTTTTTTGAACCATTGAGATAAACATTAAAATTTTTATGACTTGGAGCGCCAAAGGTGATTCTATTGATAACTGCACCATCAAGATTTTCAATTTCTTCTAATAAATCAAGTTCACGGAATATTCTAACTGATTTTCCCGATAGAGCATCACCACATATCTTATCTCTTGGAAAGGTAGATTTATCAACTAATAGACACTTTAGGCCTGCTCTATGTGCATATAATGCGGCTGTAGAGCCAGCTGGACCAGCACCTACAATAATAACATCATACATTTCTATAAATCATCAGAAAAATCCACACCAAAAGATGGATATACAATTCCATATCGAAAATAATTCACAACTCTTAGCATGTAAAATAACAATGCAATTGGAATGAAAAACCAAGGCGCTCGAACACATAAAAACATAGCAAAAATAAATAGAGGATAAAATCTTACACGCTGTAAATGACGGATTCGATTAGGCCAGATCAACGTAATAAGAGGAAAAGGTAAGGTAACCATTCCTGCCGTACTAATAATTGGGTCATCAAAATAAAAGCCTAAGATAACTGCTGCTGATAATGATAATGTTGAAAATAAAAAATTTTGTTCTTTTTGATCCCAGTCAAAATTATACCATTCACCCTTTGTCTCATCGTATTCAAGATTAACTTGAAAAGCAAATAAACATCCCATAAATGCAAAAACATATGGGGTGATTCCTATAAAATTTGCAATTGAAGCGCGATGATCTATCCATCCAATTAAAATTAAAAGTAAGGCTATGAAAGTATGGAGAAATATTTCACTGCCACTCAATCTCTTTAATCCAGCTATCCAAAAAGATTTTGGTTTTAAAATAAAATAAAATAAGACTGTTACAGCAATAAGCTTTATGAGTCCATATTCCCACCCAGTCCAATCCATGTAGACAAATCGGTTTTCCTGTCCTGAACCGAGTACAAATCCTGATACGGTTAAAGTCCAAATAGAGAATAATTGAGTGATGCTTATGGCATCTAGCTTTTTTCCAAAATCCGAAAAACGATTCCTGTTCCTATTGTAAAATTTTGAATCTGGTGGAAAAATTCGTTCAACAATCATTTTTTAACCAACTATAGGTGATCCGGTAACAAGCGAAATAATTTCATTTAGAAGAATAAAGCCTACCACAATTGCAGAAATTGAGAATAAAATTTTAACAAGCCCACCATCAATATCTTTATCCATCCCTTTTGATAAATCACGAATAAATTCAGATACTCCCCATTTGTAAAGAACAAATACTGCAGTCAAAAGTCCACCTATAGGCAGCATGTATTTTGATGATAAATAATCTAATACATCAAAGAAACTCATATCAAAAATCGAAGTGATATTGAATGCTCCCATGGACAGAGAACAAAATACACCTACCACAGTCACGACTGATCCAAAAATTATGGTGGCTTTTTCACGACCCCAGCCTTTTGCATCGATGAAATATGCTGTTATCACTTCTAAAATAGAAATTGCAGAAGTCAAAGCAGCCATAAATAATAGAAAGAAAAATAATGATCCCCATATTGCACCACCAGCCAGTTTAGGAAAAATAGTTGGCAATACTATAAAAATGAGTCCAGCACCTTCGCTGGGATTAGCCCCCATAGCAAAAACAGTTGCAAATATCGCTACACCCGCCATCATAGCAATAAGCGTATCCAACATTATTATCCAAACAGCAGACGTCAATAAATTTTGATCTTCTTTTAGGTAACTACCATATGTTATCATAGTTCCCATTCCTAAACTTAGAGTAAAAAATGAATGTCCTAATGCTAATACGATGCTTGATGCAGTTAAATCATCAAATTTAGGTTTAAATAAAAATTCCAATGCCTGTGCTCCATTTGGTAATGTTAAACCTCGTACCATGAGCATTACCAGAATAACTAAGATAGCAGGCATCATAATTTTTGTCCATTTTTCAATCCCTCCTTTTACTCCTTGTATGATAACAAAAATAGTGATTATCATAAAGATAATTTGCCAAAAAACAGGAGGAATTGTATCTGAAATAAAATCTGAAAATAACTTACCTGAGACTTCAGGTTTCCCTGCTAAATCCTGAAAACCACCTGTCAGAGAAATAAGTGTATACTTCATTGTCCATCCCCCAACAACACCATAAAAGGATAGAATTACAAATGCCGATGCCACACCAAGCATTCCTACCCATTTCCAATTGGAATTTGGGGCAACGGTTGCAAAAGCGCCTACAGGACTTAATTGCGTTTTTCTCCCTAACACAAATTCACCAATTACGATAGGCAGACCAACAACAAAAATGCAAAGTAAATAAACAACTGTGAATGCTGCCCCACCATTCTCACCCGCCATATGTGGATATTTCCAAATGTTTCCCAAACCTACTGCGGAACCCGATGCTGCTAAAATAAATCCTATTCTTGATCCCCACTGCTCTCGATTATTCATTTATATTTTCTTCCTTCTCTTCATTTTCTATTGGACTTTCCATTACCTGATCGAATTTATCCAAGTGTGCATCTACAATAGCATCAATCATACCGTAAACGTAAATAATTCCTATCCACCAAGCATATTTATTCCGTTTGGAAAGATAACGATACTTTGATAATTCACGATTCTTCAAATCATAATTATTATATATGTTTTTATTTCGAGACCAAGCTTCATAAGCAGCATATTCTAAACTAATGATTATTAAAGATTTGACCCATTTACCGTTATATACCTGTCCCAACCCTGGTACGAGAGAAAAATAGAATGCTTTTCTTGGGCTTTTTGTTTGAATATTCTCTTTGGTATTAGCAAGGATAAATCCAGAAATCAAAATTGTGCATATTAAATATTTATGATCCATTGAATTAACTAACCAAAAGCGATACATTCTATTTCAACCTTTGCCCCTAAAGGAAGAGCTGAAACTTCGACGGTAGATCTGGCTGGATAGTCAACATCACCAAAAAAATCTTGAAATGATTCATTTACATAATTAAAACCACCCAAATCAGTTAAAAATACTGTCAGTTTAACTATATGAGTTTTATCTACTCCAGATTCTTTTAGTATCGCTTCAATATTTTGCAACGCTCGAAATGCTTCTGATTTAATTCCGCCTTCTACAAGTTTTTGCGTATAGTGATCAATTCCAAGTTGACCTGAAGTAAAAATAAAACCGTTATACTGTACTGCTTGATTATAGGTGCCAATTGCTGCAGGTGCAGCATTTGTTTGGATGATTTTCTTCATAATAGTGATTCAAGTTTGTTTTCTAGACATATACATGGAAGTCCTATGTCTTCATTAAGCTCTCTATATGCATCTCCGGAAAATTTTCTTAGAAAAAATTCACCAACAGCAGCAACGGTTGTCTCAAATAAATGACCACCAACGGTTTTCATTTCATGATTGGATAATATAACATGAGCATGTACAAATGGTTCTCCATCTTTTAAAGTCACATTCCCTTCATAGCTTACCAGTTCCCAGACATCATCAAAGTGATTTTGAAAATATTCTTTTTTTTCTGTATCATAAGCACCAATTCCAGTTTCCTTTACCGCACCAATCCCTGAAATTTTTGCATTTTTAATATTTTGATCTTTACAAAATTGAGTTAAAGTACTCATAACTTTTTCATTTTTTTCAATATATATAAAATAATCTATACCTTTACATTGAAACTGCATCTTTTATCCTTTCAATACATCTGTTATCAATTCATGAGTTTTTTCCATCACTAGTTCTAAAGACTTTATATCTTTGCCACCAGCGGTTGCAAGATGGTGTTTACCGCCGCCGCCACCACCCATAAATCCGCCGATTATTTTGGCTAAATTTTCGGCCGTAACACCTTTATCTATAAGGTCGTTTGAAACTATAATTACGGCAGACGGCTTACCTTCTACTTCACTAAAGAGAATACCAACTCCGCTACTCAAGTGTTGAAATAATTTATCTCCCAAGCCCTTCAGCTGATCCATTGAATTTGTATTTACTTGTTTTAATAGTATTTGATAATCTCCAATGGATTCAATTTCCTTTGATAAATCCAAATCTTGATTGGATTGCAAAAAGTGATGTTTTAGTTGTTTTTCCAGGTCCTTCTTTTCATTGAGAAGATTTTCTACACGTTCAGTAATGTCATTTGGTGGTGTTTTTAGTATTTCCTGTAACTCTTGTAATATAAACGAATTCTCCTGCATTTTTTCTACAGATTTTTTTCCAGTGATAGCTACAATACGCCGAACACCTGATGAAAGTGAAGATTCTTCAATTATTTTAAAAGAACCAATATCTCCGGCACGATCTACGTGCGTACCACCACATAATTCCATAGAAAATTCGCCCACTTTAACCACCCTCACTTTTTCACCATATTTTTCACCAAATATAGCCTCTGCACCTTCGGATTTTGCTTCATCAAAACTTTTAACTGAAACTTCTAAATTGCTATTTAACAGAATTTGCTTATTAACTATTGTTTCAATTTGTATAATTTGGTCTGTAGATATTTTTTCAAAATGAGTTAAATCAAATCTTAGATAATCTGGATGGACCAAAGAACCAGCTTGATTCACATGTTCACCAAGAACTTTCTTAAGAGCTTTATGCATTAGATGTGTTGCAGTATGATTCTTACGAATAGATTGACGACGTGGCTCATCCACCCTACACTGTACCATGCCTTTTCCTTCCATAGATCCTGTACAGATATGGATGAATGAATCGTTATCCTTTTTTACATCCAATACATGAAGGGAAATTCCGTCTCCTGTAATGGATCCTTGATCCCCAATTTGGCCCCCAGATTCCGCATAAAATGGTGTTTGATTTAAAACTACAAAAATTTGGTCTTCTAAAATAGAATATTGCCGAATTTCTGCTTCGCATTCTATTGTTTCATATCCTAAAAATTCAGAGTCATCACCTTTGGAAACAATTATCCACTCTGTTTTATCTCTCTCAGTTTTGAAGTTACCTGAGTCCTTAGCCCGTTTTTTTTGGTCATCCATAGCACTGATAAACCCTTTTTCATCCACAGCTAAATGTCTTTCACGGGCCATTAGCTGCGTAAGGTCCAATGGAAATCCATACGTGTCATAAAGCTTAAATGCATCTGAGCCACTGATCTCTGACCCTTCCAATTTGGCAACTATTTTTTCAAAATGATTGATACCGCGATCTAAAGTATGATTAAAAGATGATTCTTCAGCTTCAATAACTTTTTCTAAATGAGCCTTTTTTTCCACAACTTCAGGGAAAATACTACCCATAATCCCTCCAACGGTTTCTACCAGTTTATATAAGAAAGGATCGTATAGGCCAAGTGTCCTCCCAAACCGGGCACCACGCCTTAATATTCTCCTTAAAACGTATCCACGACCTTCATTAGATGGCAGAGCACCATCTGCAATGGAAAAGCACAACATACGAATGTGATCTGCAATCACTCGAAAAGGGATTGGGTTTTTTTCATATGATGTATTTGATAGAGTCTCTATCCTTCTGATAATAGGTAAAAACAGATCCGTGTCATAATTACTATTTTTACCTTGAAGAACTGCTGCTATACGTTCTAGTCCAGCACCAGTATCCACATGTTTATCTGGAAGATCTTCCAAAGAACCATTTTTATTACGATTATTTTGGATGAAAACTAGATTCCATAATTCCCAGTATTGTTCCGATTTATTGACACCTGAAGAATCTTGTTTTTTTAGATCATCCCCTACAAAATAATGTATTTCTGAGCATGGGCCACAAGGTCCAGTCTCGCCCATTTCCCAAAAGTTATCTTTTTTACCACAGCGTAATATTCGTTCATCTGGGATATCTGTGATATCCATCCAAAGGTTGTAAGCTTCGTCATCGTCCTTATAAACTGTAGCCCAAAGACGTTCCTTATCTAATTTCCATACTTCTGTTAATAACTCCCAGGCCCATTTTATAGCTTCTTTTTTATAATAATCACCAAAGGACCAATTCCCAAGCATTTCAAAAAATGTATGATGAAATGTATCTACACCAACTTCTTCCAAATCATTATGTTTACCTGACACTCTTATGCATTTTTGGCTGTTTACTGCACGAATGCTTTTTGGTTTTGCTTGACCTAAAAAGATTGGTTTAAATTGATTCATTCCTGCATTGGTAAATAAAAGAGTCGGATCATCATGGGGAACAACAGAAGAACTTCGAACAACTTTGTGATCTATATCTTCAAAATATTTTATAAATGAGTTTCTAATATCTGTGGAATTCATAATTAAAAGGAAAAACTTGTTTCTATGCTAGTCATATTTATCATCTCATCATTGTCCATTACATCACCGTCTCCATTCAAATCTTGGAATGTGCGGCGGAAAATATAGGTGAATATCATCCCATTTCCCATTCGAAGTCCAACATTATAGCCCATGATGGTAGATTCTGAATATTCAAATTCAAATGGGTTGGGTACATTCCTTTGCTGATAGAACCAGGAAGCGCGGTCAATTTTGCTGATAGATTTCTTAAGTTTTAAAATTGCCATAAAACTTTGGTTTGCAGTCTCTTCAAATTTATTGATCGTTTCACTATACTGTTCACCTTTTAAATTTTGATAAGATAAACCGACATCAAATAAATTACCTAAATCAAGATCTAAACCTGAAAAGATTCCATTTTGTTTTCCATAAATTCCCAATTTATTTGCTTTGGTTTGAATCACCCCCTGATTTCCAGAAATACCTTGAAAAGTCGCTCGTTCAATTTCATATGAACGATTAAAATACCCAAATTCAAACTTCCCATTAGGTGCCATTCTAAATTCCAATGAAAAACGTGCAGGTCCTAATTTCATGGATAATCCTAACGGAATGATACCGTAACCAACATCTTCTTTGTCTCCGCTTATAGGATTTATCGTTTTACCCAATAGTGTAGCATATTGTGCATAGGCGTCCATTGCAATAGGCCCATCTCTTAAAAGCGGTATACCTACATCGAAAGCAAAAGAATGAATACCTTCTGACTCTTCATCAATATTTAAAGGTTCAGGTTTTGTTTGTATATCAGTATCTAAAACAATTATGGTGTCTAAATTCCAACCAGTGATACGGCTATCCAAAGTATCTGTAATACCGTCTCCATCAATATCCAATTCGCTAGGATCACTATCCGCCCAACCATCTCCATCCGAATCTAACCAATATAGTTTATCATTAGGAAAATCATCAACTAGATCTGGACGTCCGTCATCGTCAGAATCACGCAGTCCTAAATACTGGTTACGGTCACCTGCCCATGAAAAACTACCATTAAATCCGTAAGCCATCGGCGCAGTTACTCTTATACCTGACAAGCCAAGGTCTTCCTTAAAATCATTTGTAAAACCGTATATATTTAGGCCCATTGATTTTGCAACAAATTCCATTCCAACTTTTCTAACTTGCGGATATAATAATGTATTTGTGTAATTACTTATTAGAATTCCGTAACCCATAGTTACATGATCCAATGCACCTACTTTAAAATAATTCTCCCCATAGCGATTACCATATTTTATATAATATATTTTATCAATTAACGTATTTTTTACTTTCTCTCCAGAAGAAAAGTCCCATTCATCCTTATGAATATTTCCATCCTGGTCAATATAAAATACCAGATCTAACGCTATAGATAATTTTCCAAAAGGCAGGATTGGACGTAGGGCTAATTGGTTCCAGATTTTGCCATCGATTGTCACTGCACCGAAAGCACCCTGTACAGATTTATCATTCTGCGCCTTAATCAGGTTTGCTGAAAAGAATATTAAAATTATTTTTGTTTTAAGGCGCATTTTAAGTAAGAATTAGGAAGATAAAATTACCCTACGTCATTTTACTGAACAACGTGTAAATGAACCATTTCTGACTATTTATAATCGTATAATCGCTCAGAAAAAATAAATCAAAACATATTCAGATAAATACAAACTTTTTTTTAATTTTAATAATCTTGCATCGAGTAATTCAGATTAGTTTTTTCAAACAAATTATCGGTTTTATTATTTGGTTTACAGTTCTATTTCCACAAGTGAATCAAATAAAAACACTTAATTTAGAGTCCAAAGTAAATGGTATTATGATTCTTATGGAATTAGATACCTTACCGGATTTAGCGAATATAACTGGTTGGCAGGCAAACTCAGGGTGGTTTTATATAACACTTTACCAATTTAAAGGTGATTCTTCCAAACTGATGCCAAAAATTCTAAATAACAGTATCCGGGACTTTCAATTCATTCGGACCAATGAATCAATACAATTAGGTATTCGCCTTAATAATCCTATTCAAAATCATGAATTTTCACTAAAGGATGAAAAAAATACATTAGTGGCATCTCTGCATTATTCCACTGAATATTTGGCTCAATCAGATACCATCAAACAAATGGAGTTAGAGCAGCCGAAAAACATTATTAGCGATAATTTTAAAAACTGGCTTTATATCACCAGCACAGGACTTACAGCAATAGGAATCCTAAATAGTTTCAATGATAATATAGATCATAAAACTACTATTGGGTTAGGCATTTTGATTTTTACCTTTATTCTAGATAAAATTTGATTGAAAAAATGAAAGAATCTGTCATATTTCTAGCAATTATCTGGGCAATAGTTTTTATCATTATGGGCGTTTATCTCCGATTCAAGTATAAAGATCGATTTGATGAATTGGATAAATAAACTTCTTTTAAATCTGTCAATCATTTCTCTTATAAGCGCAAGCGAATTATCTGTTCGACAATCTTACCATACCCTTTTTCTCGATAGCAGTAATGTCTGTGGTACTCCGTACATAAACAATATAATTCGCCAAGGCCCCAGCGAACTAACAGAAGCTGAAAAATTAAAGATGGATGAAGTTGGACTGTTTATTCAGGGTAATGAAATTATTTCAAAGAAATCTACTGATTTAGATCAAATATATGATACAGAACATTTCCGGTTTTATTATACTCTCGATGAATCATCTATTCATGTTGTGGAAAATCAAGGTTATGTAATCACTATGGGTGAAGTGTTTGAAAATGTCTGGGACTTTTTTATGGATACTCTGGGATTCGAACAACCTCTTTTAAATCCGGAAAATGATCATTCACTATACGAAATCTATATTGAATATTTATCCCCTCAATATTTTGCTCTAACATATGGGCAAGGTTTTGGAGCATCCTGCCATGGATTTATAAAAATGCGAAATTCATATTCTGGTTCACAATTTGATGATAATACAGTATTAGAAAATATCCAGGTTACAGCAGTACATGAATTTTTTCATGCAATTCAATTCAGTTATAATTGTTATGAAGAATTCTGGTTTATGGAAGCAACTGCAGTCTGGAGTGAGGATGAATTATTTAATGATATCAATGATTTCTATCGTTATATACCTACTTTTTTTTCAAACCCAGATGATCCCATTGGCACAGAAGGTAATTTCATGTATGGGACCTGTATCTTTTTCCAGTATATTGATGAACATTTGGGAGGGCGAGAAACCATCCGCAAAAGCTGGGATTATTCTAGAGATTATGCCAGCCCAACAAAAAATATAAGTTACATGTCAATAGATGCTGCACTTCAGGATAACAATTCCAGTTTAGAAACGGCAATAAATCAGATGCGGATAGCGAACCTAATTCTTAGTTCCAATGAAGCAGCTGGTATTTATGCGTATGATGAAGCTGATGGCTATTTAACTGTGGTAAATCATCCACCAAAAGAAGATTACCTAATATTTGAAAAAGGGAACATTGATCAGATTGAAAATTTTTCACTCCAACGCTACAGTTCACATTATTACTCTCTTACTACTGAATCTCCCGTATCATTATCACTAATAGCAACAAGTGGAGAGTTTTACTTTACATCGGTAGTGAAAATTTATGGGACTGACCAATGGGTAGTAAAGAGTGGATCAGAACTCAATATAGATCCAAAAATTGGGATTGATTGGATCGCATTAATTGTTTCTGCAATTGGAAAAGATGCAGATAATTGGGATTATATTTTACGCTTAGATGATGGCTATTCAGAGGATTATACATTTTACCCACCTTACCCTAACCCTTCTTATGGACAAAGCATAAACTTTCAATTTCAAGTAATCACAGAACAAACTGTTGATTTTCGAATAATTGATTTATTAGGTCAGGAAATTTGGCATATCTCTAGCTATTATGATGAACCCGAAGTCATAACTATTGTTTGGCATGGAACAAACCATTTTGGCAAACAGGTCGCAAATGGTATTTATTTAGGTATTATGAAAGGAGAATCAAAAACAACACTACAGAAGTTTACCTATTTAAAAAAATCAGATTGATTCTGTAATTGTTCGAATCTCTTTTAGAATTTCTAAATAGTTTTCTTTTCCTTCTGTAAATCTAGAAATGTATTTCATAGGTTTATCTTTTCTACCTACGAGAATGACATTAGCACCAGCTTCTTTTCTTGCTACTCTATCAATATTAGATAAAAACTGTTCATATTTATCTAATTTAATCCTGTATTCCTCGAGTTGAAGTGAGAGTTCTTGCACATAAAGCGAATAAGATGATTTAGGGTCTTGAAATAATGATTCATTTAAAACCTTATTAAAATAATCAATATGCGGATCCAACAATTCTCTTTTATAACGGATGGTGTACAGGTGTTTTTTCAAAGGGATTGCTTCTTCATCCACATAAATGATCATCTTTTTAACTTTTTTAAAACCCTTTTCTAGTTTTTCTCTTTCTTTCGTATACTGTCTTTGAGATTTCTGAATAGAAATACTAAGGGAACGTAACATTTTTTGATAAGTAACGTTAGTGTCTGATGGGATTGTTTCGAGATCTATTGTATCTGTTTTTTTCATCTTACGTACTAATTTAACCAATTCCCTTGTAAGACTATCAACTTCTAAAATAGCATTGTTCATTCCTGTGTAACTGGGATCCAATCTCTCATATATTCGCAAATCATTATCTAAATAATACCGTAACTCCTTTTTCATTATTGGTTGCAGGTCATCCATATTTCTTGTTTCGGTTTTAGACCATTGCCGAATATTCAAGATCTGAACATCTACGGAATATACGTCATGCAATCTCCAAGGCTTAATTCGTCCCGCACAGTCCGCAAAAAAAAAACAGGGTTCCCACTATTGCGAAAACCCTGGTCAATGCAAATAAACTGAAATTCAAACTTTCAAATTCCCTTCATTGTAATATTGAACCAGGTTATCAAACCCACCAATGGGTTTTTCATCAATCACAATTTGGGGAACAGTACGTCCACCGGTCAATTTAAAAAGATCATCACGACTAATCTCTTTTTCTTCAATGTCTATAGTTTGAAAAGGGAGACTCAATTCATTCAATAAACTTTTGGCAGAATTACAGGGTCCACACCAACTAGTTGAGTATATTTTAATTTTCATATCTATTTCAAAAAGAGCAATTTCTGTACTTTAGTTTTTTCTCCATACTTCATAACAGCAAAATAAGTTCCTGAAGAGACTAAATTTCCTAACCTGTTTGTACCGTTCCATATAATTTTATAATGCCCGGAAGCCAATATCCCATTTTGTAACTCAGCTATTTCTCGACCTAGGATATCAACAATAAATATTTTTATTCTGCCTGTAATCGGAATAGTATAATCCAAACTTGTTACAGGGTTAAATGGGTTAGGATAAGGCGAATTTAATACAAATTCGTTTGAATTTATTTGATCATCTACTGCTAATGGAGCAACATAATTATCTGGTGCTTCCGTTGTGAAACGAATGACCCTTTCATTTACTAATGGGGCTGCACCAGGTGCATAAACATTATTAAAGACATACTGTAAACCGTAACTTTTTGTCGGAGATTCTATCCCAACAGTAGAATAATTTTTTGTTACATCCACATCTTCAACCTCTAAATATTGAAAATCAATAACACCGTCCCCTGTTGCAGTAGGCATAGATGATTGATCATGGAGAATAATTTGAAACGTCTCTTCTGTTTCTTCATCATAGCCATTTAATGCTCTCGACCATTCAATAATAAATCGACCTATTTCTTCATCGAACCAAGTATATACATTGATCCAAATATCTATAATTTCATCATTATTTGTGTCAATGGTTTCCAAATCATCGGAGAAAGGAGCTAACAACGCTTTGGGCCCCATATACATTGGAATTGACATATTCCAAAAATAATCAATATAACAAGGAACGAATGATGCCCATCCATTTGAACTTACTGTTATTTGATTATAATTAATCCCATGATATTTAAATGTAAATGGAAGCTCTATATTCACGTGGTCATCATCATCTAATTGGTAATGTGTACCACCACTCCCTCCAAAATCAGGATCCAATTCCACCCAATTAAATTCAGGTGTTTGTTCATAACCCACATCAGTATCATCATAGGCCCAATAACCGTACCTGTTCGGTGCAACAGGATTATTCGTTGTAGGTGGTGAAATATGAAGTTGAACTTTTTGGGAAAAAAAAGTATTCCCTTCTTTTTGTAATTCAATTAAAAATGTTAAGTCACTGCCATAAGCAACTTCTTCAATGGAAAAATTATAATTTGTTGTATGAGATGATGTTGTAAATGGATTAAACGAAGACAAAATATCTGACGCACTATTCAGAGTAATAGTCACACCTTCTGTCAATGCAGAAACTCCAATCCATAGATCTTCATATGAACCTGCGGAAAAATTTGAAATGGATAATTCGGGTGAGATCTCTGTATTAGGTGTAACAGAACTACTTTCAAATGAAATATTGAAGAAAGGTAGTTCAACATCAACGAAAAATTCGCAAATCAAATTTCCATTTCCATCTTCCAATAACCCAATCACACCTTGACCAGCATCTAAATTGTTTATTACAAATTCAATGCTAGGCAGATTCACACTATTTCCTGGAGCTATAACAGGAACATCCAATGTAAATGTATTCGGTGATACCCTATCAGAAAAAATAACCTGCCCAGAAAAAGCGTTGGAAGAATTTCCAGAACTATTTTCCAATGTAATAGTCAGGTTGACCAATTCCCCAAGCACAGGTTTGTCATCGCTGTTTTGTCCGATAACATGAATATTTGATAATAACAAAGTGTTATTTGTTGGCTCTGGATTAACTACTTCATGACCCTGTATAAATCCGCCTTTATTAGCATAGACATTTAATGAACTGACTCCGGACATATCTATAGTTGAAATAAATTTTCCTGATGCATCCGAAATTCCCTTAGCAATCAATACACTGCCATTCATTACACTGATTACTGCGCCCTTGACTGCATCTCCATTGTTATTTTTTACTGTTAAATTCAATAATCCATCTTGAGATTTGAATGGACCAACTTCAAAATTAAACTGCTCTGGAGTATCAACATACACCTGGAGTGAAGGGTCACCTAAAATGTTATAAACATGTGCATAAAATTCCTGAGCTTCACCAGGTCCATTTTGAGCAGGAAATTCTTTAATTAAACCTGATTGTCCTGCCTGCATAGCAGGACCTAATTCCACAATGTCATGATTTAATATTGCATCGTACATATATGCATTAATTACATTATTATATTTTGTGCTTGTGTGAAGATCGGATGGTCCGACAAATGCCACTCCGCCTTTAGGTACCGAAGGAGTTCCACCTCTCATCACAGCTTCAGCGAAACAAGGATCCACATTATTGGCAAAATCGTTTGAGTTACATACATAACTCATGAAAACCGGAGTTAGCCAGCCATTATTCAAATCATTTACATCATCTACATGAAATTCCGGATAGTGCCATCCATTTGCATCACCCCATCCTCGGTAATTCACTATTCCTACACCACTATTTATTGCAGGAATTATATACGGTGCTCCCTGCTGAACAGGTGGATAAAAAACCGTATCAACTTGGCTATATCCAAAATCTAATAATTCATCCATCAGCCAATATGATGTCCATTTAGGTGTAATCGGAATTGGATACGTATTGGCATAATTTCCAGCAACAATGAGTCCACGACTTAACCAATTAGCATCATACGCAAGTGGGTCCCTAGCGTATTTTATTGTTTTTGCCATCATGACCGCTAAATCAGATAAAGAATCAATTGAAAATCTGCCAATAAAGACATCTGGAATATTATCATTACCAATAATGTAGGTGTATCTCTGATCTGATACGTCATTCTCCGGACCGTAATAAAAAGATGGAAATGCAGCAAAGCCATCCACATCACCAAGCAAAAGAACATACTCTAACATAGGATTTTCAGACAACTTATTTGAAATTGTAGTTTTTATTGCTTCTGCTGTCTCTCCTGCTTCTGACAGCGGAATGACCTGAACATCAAATCCTTGGGAATTTTTGAATTCAATAAAGTCACCTAAATAGTTCACAATACCATCTGGTGTAATTATCATGAATGTACCTCTCTGGGGATTGATTTGAGATGGTAAAATATTATACTCATTCATAACCATATTTGTAAAAGCCATCGGTATTGGATTTCCTATGATTTGTTCCTTTGTTTTACCACGGAATAATTTTCCTTCTCCATAAACAAAACATAATGAAAATAGAAAATAAAAGATAAATATTTTATTCAGTCTCACAGCTATTCCTTTTGATTGATATTCGATAGGTTATCTTAATTTTTTAATATTAAACATTTTTTCACAACTTGACTATTCTGTGAATCGATACGGATGAAAACCATTCCAGAACTATTGGGAACCCCGCTCATGCTGCTCAAATTAAAATTAATTAAATTCCTACCTGGTGATAATCTTTGAAATTTTTGGAAATATATTTCCTGTCCAAGTAGATTATATGCCTTTAGTGTTGCTTCCCCACCAGGGAAATTAGTTAAATCTATTTGAAATGAACCATTTGATGGGTTTGGATAAAGTCCACTTATTCTCATCGGATTTTTAGGTGCTTTATTAATATTCGTTTCTGTGATACCTAAGTAATCATCCATAGTAGAAAACAATGTTAAAGATTGTATTTCCCAACCACGATAATTCACAGTTTGATCAGGTAAAAAAGATAACCGTACCTTAATATTAGAAAATTCATTCAGAGACGTAGCGGATATTAAATCTGTACGAAATTCTTCCCATTGATTACCTGTCCAACTTTTATTTACTAAAACATTTGATCCTTCATCTAAAATAGATAAGGAAACATGATCATAGTCCCATTCTGTCTCAAAGCGATGATCAATGGTAACAACAAGACGGTTTGTCCCTGTTACATCAATTAAATCGGACTCCATCCACTGTAGAGTTTGTGAAGAATCGCCATTCTCATAATAAAATTCTTCTTGAGATTTCAGAATTAGGTTCTCTGTACACCATGGCCCTTCAGAATTAGTCCAAATCCAAGAATCGCTCAATGATTGCGGATTACCATACCAATAAGGTACTGTCATTTCCATATTGCTGGTTATTGTAATATTATTATGCCAAGGCATCATTTCTCCATCCATCTTAAAGGATAGTATGTAATTCCCTTCATAAAGAGAAAAATTATTTGGACCGGTTGAAATTTGTATCTCATCTTTTCCAAATTCATTTTCAATAAATCCAGTTATCGTATTATTGTCAGTTGTTTCATGATAAAGGTTCAGTATTAATGATCGTAAGGGGGCAGGTTCAAGATAAATATCTTCATTGGTTATACCACTATTATTGGTTACGACTGTTACTTCTTTTGGGATATATCCCTTTGCACGAATAGAAAGTGTATATGTACCAGCATCTAAAATTCTTCTGTATCTTCCAAATTCATTTGTCAATCGTGGTTTTAGAACAGAGCCTGTATGCTCTAAAATTTCTACAATTGCATTTTCTATAGGCTGGTTACTTGTTGCATCCGAAATAATTCCGGTGACCTGTGCCGCATCAGTATAATAACCGAGGGCACGGTCCATTAAATAAACCATTGCCGGCTTGTTACGTTCTATTGTATCTTCAATTAAAGTGCTGCCTGGCTGAAGATTTGCTGTTCCGCATTCTACCAGATACTGTATACAACCTGTTTCACGATAAAACCAATCATGAAGTTTTCCATTCCTTGAGCCGCTGTATACAGATAAATAAGTACCTGTTCCATCTTCAGTCTCTATGAGCCCCGCAAAGTGATCTGCTATAGATTTCATTACGTTTAAATCTGGAGAATCTTTCGTTTCTTCCCAGCGCCAGCTGGTAAATACTTTTTCTGATAGATTACCTGAGCGTGAGCTGTGCCAAACGATTGAGAAGACAAAATTGTTTTCTAAGGCTAAGTCCCTAATAGCGATTGCTTCTCCTTCAGAAAAAGGTTCTTCACCCTTGTAATAATCATAATGTGATGCGTAATCAGAATTGTCTGGTTCTAAAAATGTATCTCCAAACACCCAATTAAAGTTAAAATTACGGTTCAGATCCACCCCGTCTATATCGTTGCCAATCGAAGGATCATAATCGAATAATTCATTCGGATACGGACCTTCAGGACTTAAATCTCTTTTTGTTTTTCTATAACTGACATCCAAGCCTTCATGCACGACATTTAACCCATCTGGGTTAGCAGTAGGAATAATCCAAATCTCTAAATATTGCTTAAGGATATTCATATGCGTGAACATACTATTCTCAGGAAACAATAAATCATCTATCAGATCTAATACTATTTCGTTGCCCAATATTTCTTCGGCATGAACCTGCCCAACAAATAAAACACTGGGCTCATCTTCTCTAACATCAACATTATCTGAAATTTTTACCGCCAAAATAGGTATTTGGTCATGAGTAGAGTAACCAATTGTATCTACTCGGTACCATCCATCCAATTCTTCTAATTGATCCAGTGAATCTAAATATGCATAAATTTCATCCACGGTATGATAGCGACTATCTAATACCTGTCCATAATTAGGATTGCCTAAATGAAATATAATGAGAATAGAACTTATATTAAAAATTGAGGATAATTTCATAGTGTGTATACTAAGTATTTAAGTACTAACTCTAAATTATTACTTTAAGTATGTTACCTTACCTCTATTTATATTTTTACTTGTATTGAATTCATAAAAATATATTCCACTTGTAACTAATTGTCCTGCAATATTCATACCATCCCAATAAATTCTGTAATTGCCACCAAAATCTGGTAGAATTAATTTATCTGTTACTACTCTTCCGGTAATATCATAAATCCGAAAATTAACAGCTTCCTTTTCCGGCATAAAAAATTCAAAAGCCACCTTGCCATTGAAGGGGTTAGGATAAGCTGGCTTTAAGGAAAATTCAGTAGGAATATCACAATCAAAGCATTTTGGTTCATTGGATAATAATTCTGCCTTTGACAGAATGCGACCATAATAATTTGCCAGATCCTCCTTTCCTGAGCTTCGGTAATCAACCCAATCCAAAAAGAATTCTTCTCCTGAATAGTGTGTGATTTGGAGATTTTGCTGTTTATGATAAGCAATACAAATAGGGACTCCATTTATATCAGTTGTCATACCCTGTCCGACTTTAAACCCAGATCCATATAAATCAACTCCATTAATTAATAATGGATCGTCATTGATATATCCCCGTCCGTCTTCCCATATAACCATAAATTCATCACCCGTAACATTTTCAACCGTAGGCATATAATTATCAATAGAATCATTCACAACCGAAGTAAATTGAACAAATTCACTAGAAAGTGAGCCATTTTCTAAATTTAATAGTTGACCAAATATTTCAAAGTTTTGTCCATTTCTGAAATCTTCCCAAACAATTAATGCTTTTGTCTGTGTATCGTTCATTGAAAAGGAAAAGTTTGTTTGATCATTTTCATCATCAGTGACAATAAGTCCGTTGGTTTCCCATAGTTTATTGCCATCCCAATCAACTTTTTGGGCATAAATATCCGCAAAATTACCAATCTGATTCCATAAACAAATTATGCCTGTGCCATCATCTAGTGTTTTGACCTGCAGAGAACTAGATGCCGAAAAATTATCCGTTAAATTAATCCCACCAGGATTCCATCCTATTTCAGTATTACCGTTTTGATCGATCTTTAAATATTTAATCACTATATAGGAACCAGAAGGGTTCCATTGCTCATTCATCCAAAATACCATGAGTTTATTATCTGGTGTAGGTATAGCTGTTATAAAGAAATCATCATTACTAGCATCCACTAGTTCCACTCCACCACTTTCTAATATCGCATTTCCTTCGTTATCTAAATATTGAAAATAAATATTATTGTCCCATAATCTGCTCTCAGACCAAAAACATCCAACACCGCTTCCTATAGAAACCAGTTTTGCATTTCTCATATCAGCTTCAGAAGATATTGCAACCCCTACAGAGTCCCACAAATTTTCAAATGATTCATCTAACTTATTAATTCGAAGATATTTCGGTGTAGAAGTTGCATCATATGTACCAACGAAAAAATTATTATCATCTTTAATAACAATAGGTAATGCAATTTCATCTGAAGAATTGTCACTGTAAGAGAGTTGCTTACCATCTTGGTATAGTACAGAATTTTCAGTAATTCTTGTTCCATAGATTCTTTTTGCTGAACGATTATCTTCCCATGTAAGAAAAAAATCATTTTCGCCTTTCCGAAACCGTGATGTGTATTTTATGTCCCCATCTAAACCAACCATTGCAGTAATTCCACTATTTCCCCAAACAGTAGAACCATTATCTATTTTTTGAATTTTGAGATCAATGCTTCCTGTCCCTTGATCTGCATAAATAATATAGAATTGATCATTAGTTGACCCTATCAAAATGGGTGAAAATTGATACCCGTCTGAATTGGTAAGATTAAGCGGCTCAGCTGGAAATGTACCATCAGCATTGATTGTACGCACCATAATCTCAATATCAGGAAAAGTGCCACGTTCCCATGCTACATTAAGCCCACCATTTTCATTGGAATTGAACCTTGCACTAAAATCTCGATATGCCCCGGGATCAATTTTTACACCATTACCCCATTCACGATCACCATTTACGTTCACTTTTTGAAAATATTGATCTCCATCAACAGCATCATCTCTATAATCTGTCCATTTAACAAATACTTCGCCTAGTGAATTTCTTTTCACTCGTGGTTTTGCCTGCAATGTTTCATCATCAGAAATTGCTTTTTCATTTGTAAATACCAAGCCGCTTTCATTCACAAATTGGTAATATACTTTTGAGTTCGCGTCACCTCTTTTCCAAGTAACAAATGAAGTTTCTCCATTTACGAATGTAGCACGAGGCTTTGTCTCTTGATCAGTGGTATTTGCTATTGGAATACCATTTTCTGCAAAAACCGCTGTCATATCCATATTGAGGCGTTGACCATAAATATTTGCATTTTCACCTTCTCGGTAATCAGCCCAAGCAATAAATGCCTGATTGTCTCCTGCATATTCAATGGTCTTTGCATTTTGATTTCCACCTTCAACAGCTATTGCAACGCCAACTCCGGGTGCAACTATCTCATTATCTGCAGAAACATGGGTTCCATATATATCTTCATCCACTCCGCCACGCTTATCCTGCCAGGTAACAAAGACACCACCAAGGCTATCTGTACACATATTGATAGTTATTTGATTCCCATCAACTTGAGCCAGTGCAATTCCATTTTCATCCATTAAGAGATTTCCATCTGAATCTAAATGCTGAATAAAAATATCTCCCTGTACATCAAATCGATAATCAACCCAGGCAATAAACACACCCCCGTTACCATCTTCGATTGAAACAGGGTCTTCTTGCCTACCAGGCAGATTAGTAACGATTGCTCCAGACTCACCCCATAGCATGGACCCATCATTATTAACTTTATGTGCAAAAATGTTTCGCATGCCGTATCGTGTATCTGACCACACAAAAATTGCTTCACCTTGATCACCAGGAGAAACAGTCCTATACCATTCAATATGTACACCCTGTCGGATGGGTGCACCATCATTCGAATCAAAACCTGTTGAATAGGTTAATGATACAAACATAATTGAAAAAACTAATTTTTTCATTTTCATCATTCCTTCGTCAAATTTATGTTGTTTTATAAACAAATAATTTTATTATTGATTAATTGAGAGTATTTGTAATCCTTCGCGGGAACAAACAATTAAATTTTCACCCCAGAACTCTGTTTTGTAAACATAGCCTATAGGAAATAGGCCTTTCTCAATGGGCTTATTTGGATCGGTAATATCATAAAGTGCAATCCCCTTCGATCCAAGAGACAATGCAGCAATTCCATCATTTACAGAAATATGATCTACAGTCAAATCCTGTGCAAATCTCACATGTGAATTGCTTGAAGCAGAAAAAACATTATAAGGTATATAAGCAGCTCCAACATCATCACATGAGACAAAAACCCCAGCATCTGCTAATACAACTTTCTCTGCATTCCCTTCTGTATCAACTCGACCTATGAATTCAGGATCAGCTTCAAGTGAAGCTAATTCATATAATTCCACGCCTAACTGATCTACAGCGAGAGCAATATAATTTTCTCCATTAGAGTCTATTCCCTGAGGCTTACCTGGTGTATACAGTTCACCGGCACTCCCCTCTGGATATACAGGATTCCAAAAAGAATAACCAAAAACTTCGTAAGGTTCATAAATACTCCACTTTAGACCATCATCATTATCTGCTGCATACATCACAAAGCGACCCGTATCTATTGGAAAAGAAACAAATTCTCTAGTCCTTGCACTCATGATTGTATTAATAAAGCTTAAGTTGGAATCACCTACTGTATAATTAAAAATTTGCACATCTTTATTTGTTTCAGATGAAAAGATCAGATTATTAGTAATATCAATTTCAATAAGTGAGAGATCATCAAACTCTAAAAAGGATCCCAATTCATAATACCCACTGAAATCACTCAGTTTTATTTTATCTTTTAGATTCCATATTTGTATCCCTGATTGTCCTGCAGCAATGAAAGCTGTATTGCCGTGAATGGCCACATCTCTTGAAAAGCCTGTTGTATTTAATACTTCAACTTCCGTTACAGACCACAAATCTTCTACATTAGGTTCAATACACCCAAATAATAATATACTAATAACAGCTATAAAATGTTTTCTAATATCGATCATATACCATATCCCATTCTATTTTGCACCAAAATTGAATTTGATTAAAACTTTTTAAATCTTTTACCCATTCATATGCTGAATCAGTTGTGCGAATTCTATATCTTCCTGTAAACAAAACTGATACTGCTTCAAATATCTCTTTTTTCACCCATACATCATATTTAGAATCTATGTGATCTCTTCCTGCATGGAGCGGGTCATCAGGGTCTTCAGCTCCATACTTTCTATATTCTTCACGTATTGAAAAACCAATTTCATCAACAATTGGAATATTTCTATGTATTTTAACTGGCATATACCATTCCATATTGTTATAGGAACGATTAAAACTACTTGGTCGCTCAGTTGATAAATGAGATGTACTTCTTGCATGTCCACGGTTGATTTGAAAAGATATAGTTGCTATCCTTTTAATCTTATAATTCACCCTTCCTTTGATATAATGAATATCTAAATCAAACTCCGTAAATGGTTTATCATAATATCGTTGAAGATAGCCTGTACTTAGGTTGATCCAGGACTCTCTTAATATCTTTTGTGTGATTGTAATACTTTGATTTCTATCGGTAAAATAGCAAGGTGCTAGCAAATCATTGCTAATATCACGGTTAATATAATGTCTCAGATAAAAACTATTTAAGTGTCTAACAGAATATTTTATATTTTTATAACTTCCCCATTTATAAATCGCATCCAGTCCACCACTCCAATATTTTCTTTTAGTGTTATTTTGATAATCAGACCAACTGTAAAAACCATTTATGGAAAAATCTTTTCTTCTGGAATGCCAAACAGACTTTTTTCCTGATAATCGTAATTTATAAACAAAACTGTCAAAAGTTGATGCACCACCCATGAGAGAATTATCAAGTGCTGCTTCATCAAATTCATATGTAGAAAATCGTAAAACATTATTATCATACCCACCAGTAATCCCGATGGTATACTCAATAGGTGTTTTACCCAGTAAGTATGATGAAATAAAAATAATGTAAAATATATATTTTTGAGAATTCATTAATATAAAATAAAACGAGTAAGGACCACTTTATCCTTATCTGCAACTTCAATTGAATAAGTGTGTCTCCCTTTTGGTACAGGTATCTCACAAGATCGCCATTTACCCGGAACTTTATCATCCCTTCCTAAAATTTGTGATGCAGATGAGCGCTCAGAATTAAAATAATAAGTACCAATGACTTTTTTACCTTCCTTCACTCTAATGCGATATGATTCTTCCTGGCCCATAGAATCAGAAAACTCTAATCGATTCAAAATTCTTAGATTATTTTTCCCCCTTGCTTCTATTTGCAAAGGTAATTCCGATGTACACTCAAAATATTTAATCTCTTTTTTATTCGAGATTAGACTGACAGCATTTTGATGAACCATTGGAGTAAGCACTTTTTTGTTTTTTCCTATTGATTCAAAATTTTTTGCCAGAACCCGAATTAAAACTGGGTATTTTAACTTTTCATTCGATATCAATTCTATAGTTTGGGTTCCTTTTTCTAGGTTAATGAAATAGTTACCAGAATGTGTGTATTTATGTTTTGGGTGTTGTATAGATTTAATGGATTTTTGAACTTTGTATCTATGATTTACTTGAATAGTATCTACTCCATTTAATACTATTTTATAATTAAAGGGATGACTTTTATTCTTCTTTTTTATCACAGGATATCGTGAAATGAATTCTAAACGTGTAGGGCCTTCTATCGTATAAATAAGTCCTTCATTATTGATGGGATAGTAGAGTCTTCTTTTGGAATTAATAATTAAAATCTCTTTATTTTCCCCATTTTTACTGGGCTTCAAAAGTTTTGCTTGCAGTGGCACCGCCATGGTTACAAAAAGAATAAATAGAATTGATTTAGAGTAGACTGTCAGGTTCATGTTGTATTAAATGCTCTTTAATTTTTGTTTTACTTTGGAGACCAACCATAAACACACATCCTCCTACAACAAATAAGCAAATTGCTGCAACAATTAAATTATAGCGTTCATCAGCATAAAGGCTTCCCGTACCAATATCCGGAATAGGGATTGGTGCAAAGGGCATGTTAAACTGTTCTATGAGCGGTCTGATATTGAGAATGTGAATTCCAGGAATATCCATTTTTATCATTTTGGAAAATACTCCTTCAATTCCGCCAGGACGAATAATATCGGTCACATTTTTACGGTTTACGACTCCAGGTGGTAATAATTTTAAATTAAAACTAGTTCCTAAGCTGGCAACACCTCCACCAACATTGATTACAGCTTTATAATTCATTTTTGGTAATATAGAAGAATATGTCATCATACGATTTTGAATATTATCAGCTAATTTTTCCATTTTGATAAGTGGCAGTTGATGATTTGCTATATTTTCGGTTATTAGTTTCCTCCCTGATGGAGATAACAAACGTCCCATATCATTTCTTCCACCAATTGAAGCTGCAACGCTTTTCGCTGGAATAAGACTATTGTTAAAGAGAATTGATTCCATATCTAGCCAGGTGAAATCAACCTGATTGGCACCCCATTGAGAAGCACCAACACTTGTAATGGTAATTGGATATACCCCTAACGATTTACATGCCGTTAAAACAGCAATATTCGCTCCTGGCATAGAACCTGTCATTAGAATTGCAACCGTATCACTTTCTTTTAGATCAACCTGATACATTAAATCAACAATAGCAGCTGAAAAATTAGGATCCAATGTTGTCAATTTCGCATCCAGATCTCCTTCATCTGTTGTAATTAAACTAAATGGACTCCCCACCAGTCCTGTCTCATTTGGATCATTTTCTATATCAATAAAAATGCCCTGTTCCATTCTACTTTCTTTCAGCAAATTCATTGCTTTTTCCATTAGACGAGCTGCTTTCACCTTATGTTCATAGGAAGGAGATACATCAATGGTTTTTGTATTCAAAGCAATTAGAAAACAAAGCAAGGATAGAATGGATAAACTCACCAGAGTCGATGTCTTTTGAATAGCAGGAATAAAGGGTTGTTTTTTATAATTATTCAAACAGTACTCCACCAAATAATAACATCACAGCCAGTTTTACCAAAACAGCAGTCAGAATTACGACTGCAACTGTACGAATAACTCCTTGCCGGTCCATCCAATTTGCAATTAGGCCAGGAATTATATTCCCAATTACAGCGACTGAACCTAATTCTTCAGGCATAAAGATAAAATTTCGAGATATATAACCAAAAAAGAATCCAAGAATTAAGGCCAATACAATTCTACGTTTGCCATATAAAAACATAAATTTCCCCATTACCTGGATAATTGCCCAGACTAATATTGCAACTCCAAAGGTGACTAAAACCTGGATCGGATGGTGAAGATAAAGGGAAATATAACCAGGAACAATAATCCCTCCCGCCGTGACTCCTAGAGTCTCTGACAATACTAAACTTAATACAATTCCTAGTCCTATGCTGATCTCAGCCATGGTATCGATATTCTGCTATTTTATTTAGTAGTTCTTGTCCAGCACCGACCTGATTTCCAATTGCATAAATCAATGTATCATGAGGCAAATCAATTAATGTATCTACAACAGTATCAAAATTATCATTCAATCCAATTATTTGTACTTTGGTACCTGGGGAATGGTGCAATAATCTTTGGACAGTATTTTCCACCTTATCACCTCTGATAATGAAATGGTCAGGTTTTATCTCTTCAAGTGTCAATTCAATCATTTGGCGCGTACGAATAGGACGGTCGTCACGGGAATTAAAAAAAACACAGGTGCCTCCTTCAGCGGGATAACGGTCAATAATAAATTTCCATATCTGCAAAGTTGAAACGGGGTCATTAGCAGCCATACCATTAATAAATTGAATTCGTTTATCGTCCTTATCAAGGTACCATGCTATCAGAGCTCCTAAATCTGGCTTAACCTTGTGCATACCAGATAAAGCAATATCTCTGTCAACACCAACTTTAGTACAGACATCCAAGGCTACTGCCACGTTCGCTGGATGTTCCATATAGCTGAAATTGTCTAGATCTTTTAGCGTAATTTGTGTTTCATCTGACTGAATAAATTCTGTGTTATTAGCTGCGGCAACATTTTTTAGTATTTCAGGTTTTTGCTCTTCTCCTGTTATAAGTGTTCCGCCTACTGGAATAGTATTGCATAGAGAGTATGCTACATCATCTTCAGTCGGTCCCATTTCATCTAGATGATCTGGACGTACATTAGTAATTACAGCTATATGTGATTGAACCATTTGATGCTCAGCTATCCACTGGTATTGAGGCTGTACTGCCATGCATTCCATCACAACTGCATCAGGTTTTTCATCTGCGAAATAGCTTAATAGTCTTGTTTGTTCACCTATGGACGGTAGACGCAAGCGATGTATGATTCTGTCCTTTCCTTCAGCGTCAATAACTCTAGGTGCCGTGCCTGTAGTTTTTGCAAAGGTTCGGATACCTGCTTCACGAAGTCCCGCTGCTATTAACCTTGTTACACTCGATTTTCCCCGGGTTCCATTAACATGGATTCTTAATGGGATAGCGGCCAAAGACCGCATATGATATTGAAATTCAAGAATTCCCGCGATGCATAAAGCTAATGCCAATGCACCGAGTACAATCAAGGGAGTGATGGACATATAAGATTAGAAAAACCCTCCGGATTTACTGGTACCCCAATACCATCCGTATCAACGCAACCATGTCCATTACATTCACTAAACCATCTCCGTTGATATCACCAAAATATTCATTCACTAAGCCTTCATTACCAAGATTGTAGTCAACTAATAAGAGCACATCTTGAACATTAACTTTTCCATCATAATTCAAATCTCCAGCAAGACGTATTGTACTCCCACGAGTTGTAATTAATAATGCTTTACCATCACCTAATTCCATAGCTGCTGGATGATACTCATCATTGAATGTATATTGTAATCCAACAGTCATTGTTTGATCTTCAATCCCAACAGTACAATAATTACCATGAATCTGGTCCCAACTATAAGCACCATAAGATGTATTATTAAAGTCCATATATTGTATAAGAATATCACCATCACCTGTTGGTGTAGAATAGTATTCAGGATCAAATAAAACTGCTTGGAAGGTTTCAGTCGAATTATTCTGATATGTTCTGACTCTTGACCATTGGATATAAAACCTTTTTTGATCCTCATCGTACCAGGTATAAACGCGACCATTATTGGTTAATTTTAAATCATCCCAAAAGACAGCAATCATTCCACCGGGACCACCAACACCAGGAATTTGATAATTGCGAAAAGATTCTAAAGTAGACTCGCCCATAGCAATCCACCCATTAGAACAGATACTTACCTGATCATATTCCTGACCATAAAATTTAAATGTGAAGGGCAAATTTATTGTCTCTACATCATCTTGGTTATTCCCACCATCCGTTAGGGATGATAAATGCGTACCACTTCCTCCATATCGTCCATCAATTTCAATCCAATTATATGTAGGAGATATAGTATATCCAATATCACCACTGTCATATATGTAATATCCATGGGCATCCGGACCAACCGGATCTAATACTGTTGGTTCACCGATCTGCACTTCAACAATAGAGTTTGACGTATACCCTTGTTCCGTTTCTATATTAACAATAAAATGGACAATCGCTCCTGGTATTGTTTGTGCTAAAGCTCGTACCTGAAAATAATCATTACCATTGAGTGAAGAGCCACCAATGGGTACGGTTGTCCATGTGCCGACTGGATCCAAGATTTCTATAAATGGGGATGCACATGTAATTGTCCCCGTCACAGCGATTGCATTTGTCGTTCCAGAATTTCCTAATTCAATTTTAATAAAGGAAGTTTCACTAGGTGTCAAAATATCAATTGCAGATCCAATCACATCTATATCAATGGCATTTATATTATTTCCAGAAACATTTACATTCAATGCACCAATAGTTGTGTTTCCTTCGATATCATAAAAATTTATTAAAAGATCTAAGTTCGAACCTTCCTGTAAACCTTCTTCTAATGTAATTATAAATGGTGTTGGCGCATTCACAGTATTACCTACTGCAATGGATCCATAATTAACTGTGGCAGATTCTATCATCACGCTACTAGATCCACTTGTAATAACTCCATTAATATTACCAGCATCATCACTACCAAAGTTTGTGGCGCTCACAAATATTTCTAGTGTTTCACCACCATTAGCAATACCATCTCCATTTCCACTAGATGCACCATAATTATCATCATCAATAGTAAGCGTTGTTTGTAAAAGATTGACAGCAACTCCTGGATCATAAATCTGGAAAGAACTTTGATAAGGATAGTGATTTTTCTTGGTTACCGTAATTAATACTTCCCCTGTTTCTGATGATGTAATTGGTAGACGAATAAATCCATTATCATCAGTATAACCTGATTCAAAAATTTCTCCATCCTTAAGTATTGTAACCCACGCATCTTCTAAAGCGCCATTACCCTTGGTAACAGTAACATCTATAAAATTCGTACCCTTGGCTAAAGAATATAGATGTTCAACCGTTATTTGATCTGGGTAACTAGTCCACATGGGCAATGATGACTCCCCCATCAGATTATTCCAATGTGTAAAAATATGACAATAGTTATCTGGATTAGTTGGATAATTTTTATACAGTTGCATTTTCCCATACATTAAGGCTGCACCTACTGTCTCAATACCTTCAATCAATGCCCCATAATAAAAGCCCATATCCACCATGTTATTAAACATTGTATGGGTCCCCAATGTAGCCGTTCCAATACATGCGACAGATCCTTTTGGATTTGATGATGTACCTGCTCGTATGAAAGATTCAATCAGAGCTTCTTCACTTCCAAACGAACCGGTTCCACAGGTAATAACTGTTGCCACTGGTAACATGAATCCGTTATTTGTATTATTAACATTTCCAGAAGTAAAACCACTGACACCATAATAGCCACGATAATTAAAAAAGGAAACACCTTCTGATAGTCCGGCCTGCATTTGATTGGCAAAAGACCCGCTGTAAACAGTGTTAACTTCTTCAAAACCTGCTACATCTAGCATTTCATGGATCATTTCATTGCTGATCACACAAGAAACACCAGAAGTAGTTGGATCTCCAACTAAGCAGGCTCGTTGAAACCAATTGTCTCCCAAGTAAGGATTAGATTCATAATTAAGTGTTTTACTTATTATTGTAGCCAGTTCAGAACTTGTATCAAATGATAGGCGGCCTAAAAACACTTCCGGAAATTGATCATTCCCTTCCAAGGTTGAGTATGGATGATCCCCATCACCATTATAATATGACCATGAATCTGACCATGTAGGAATGTCGTAGGTTCCTTCTGCATCACCTACAATGGTAACAAATACAGGTGGGTTATCCCAGTCTTCATAGGCATCTTGAATATATGCCTTCAAATTATTTCTATTATTTACAATGGCAGAAGTGTTTATATAATTCACTTCATACCCAACACGATTTTTCCATTCCATTAATTCTTCAACATAATTCATCATTGAAGTACTTAGATTATTAGGTAACACGTAGAGGATTGCTGGACGCTGGTAGTCAACATTTCTACTTATTGTTGAATAATTTACTACCAAGGATTTATATAGATCTTCAAATGCACGTGATTTTTTTTGAGGGATAAATGGCTCAGTCATCATGCCATTTTCTACAAGTTCAACTTCTACACTATGGATGATTGACAATTCTTTTGTAACAGGGTTGTATTGAAACGGCGTGACTGAGACTTGGACCATGGTCAAATCACGAAAAATTATTGGTTCAGATACCGTTGCTATTGATGACGGATAAATACTGTCTCTTTCATAAGAGCGGCCTTTAGTAATCTTTCCTGTCAAATTAGGGTCCCAACTCTCAAATGGACAAACATCAATATTGTTTAATGTTTCAGTTTCTTCAATATTAACCTGTACTGAATAAGATTTTCCTGGTTCTACAGCATAAAATGTTGAAACTGTAGGCAAATATGGTTCCCCTGGATTAGCTATAGATCCTGCATTTAGCATTTCTGGTTTTATAAAAACGGATCCATCTTGCTCAATTTGTTTTAATTCATATCCGGGCATCTCATAACGAATTTTCTTGCCTTGCAATGATGAAATATCATTAAAACCATCATAGATCACTGGTGCTGGGTTTTCTGCAGCATAGCCAAAGGTTACCGCTACCATGATTACAAGTTGAATGCGAATTTTTGTCATAAGAGCCTCTAATATATGATCAATAAGTGAAAAAATCCCGGGTAATAAATACTGCCCACATAAACACCAATACCTGATACGGCTAAAAATGGTGCCATTGGCAATGCCCGATCTTTGTCAAAGTCTTTCACCAATGAAACGGCTAACCATGTAAATAAACTCAATAGTGAAGCAGAAAATAGCGTTATTGCCATTCTCATAGGGCCTAACCATGCTCCAAGTACAATTCCCATTTGAATATCACCATATCCCATCCCTTGTCTTTTAGTAACCATCTTCAGAAGTAACATTATTATCAGAGGAATAACTGCACCAACGAAAATTCCCCAAAGCGCTGCAGTAATATAGGTTAACTTAAGTAAAACATTTACAATTATACCGATGACACCCAGAAGGATAAAAATCAATGGGATTTGAAATGTGTAAAAATCTATAACTCCGATCCCCACAAGCAATGTGGAAATAAATGCAAAAATAATCGCTTCACTTAGGGGCAGGCTTAGGAAAGCCCATATCCAGATTAAACTACACATTAATTCTAGAAGAATATTTTTTGGTTTAATGTGATACCCATCAATATTTAGCCAATTAATGGTTTGTTTCAATCCAAACCCCGATAGGCATCCACAAATTGTTGTTAAAAGTAATTCCACTTCTACAGGCCGGATTGCAGCGCAGCACCCATGTGAAAAACAGGTAAATATGTCAGGACAACCATCAACGCTAAAATAGCACCCACCATCAGGATTAATAATGGCTCAATTAAGGTGGTCATTCTCTCTACCAACGCATCTACTTGCTTCTGGTAGTAATCAGCGGCGCGATCTAGCAAATCATCTAATTCACCGGTCTCTTCACCAGTGGACGCTAATTGTAACAGTATTGATGGGAATACTTCTGTACGACGGAGAGCTGTTGAAATATTATATCCATCTCGTATGTAATCAGATGCATCTTCAACAGCTTTTTCATAGACACGGTTATCAACAACTTTTTTCAATAATGCTGTGGATTCTAAAACAGGTACACCAGCACCAATTAAAATTCCAAAAGTCTTACAAAATTTATTTAGTATAGATTGTTCTAATAATACTCCAAATACGGGGACTTTTAGTTTAAATGAGTCAATTACAAATCCACCACGTTGAGTTTTAGAAATCAACCATATTATAAAAACAACAATGAATCCCATAAAGATCATAAATCCAGCATTAGCCTGCAACCAGGCACTTAAATCAATCATTTTACGTGTGGCCAGAGGTAGTGACGCTCCTAGAGTTGCATATACTTCAGAAAATTTAGGAATGATAAGTAACATCATGACAAGAAGCATTACGCCAAGAAAAACAACCATAAAGATTGGATAGCTCATGGCTGATTTTACCTTTCGTCGTGTATCATCTAGACTTTCTAGATAGGATGATAATTGTTCTAGTATTTCATTTAGGTTACCACTTACTTCACCAGCTTTCACCATGGCGACAAACAAAGTATTGAATACACCGGGATGTCTTGATAAAGATTCGGAAAGATTAAGACCCTTTCTGATATTTTCACTGACAGTGGTTAGAATTCGTTTAAACTTTTTGTGTTTTTCTTCAGCTCCAAGACTATGTATAGCTCTTTCAAGTGTCAAACCAGCAGCAAACATTGTTGCTAACTGGCGTGTGAAAAATACAATATTTGAAAGTGGAATTCTATTCTTAGCTCTTTCAATTGAAAGTTGTATCTCATCTATAAATGGTCCTAAAAAATCAAATGAATCATCCACTTCCTTCAATGTGATGACCATTTGGCCATTTGCCGATAATTTTTGAATGGCTAAGTCCAGAGAGTCTGCACGTATTTCCCCTTCCTTACGCTGTCCTTCTGAATTTTTAGTTAAATATGAAAAAATAGCCACTATAAATCTTCAACTGTTGATCTCATAACTTCTTCTATAGATGTTGTACCATCCAAAATACGTTCTAACCCAGCTTCCCTCAGTGTTACCATTCCATTATCTAAGGCAGCCTGTCTTATATCATCTTCATTAGCATTTTCAAAAACAAGTTTTCTGAGTTCTCTTGCCATTGGTATCATTTCAAAAATTGCTAATCGTCCCTTGTAGCCCGTATTACGGCATTCTGTACACCCTTTTCCATGGTAAAGCGGCCCTTTTATACGGCTTGATTCTAAGCCAACCAATGCTAATTCTTCATTTGATGGTTTATATTCTTCTTTGCATGATTTACATATACGCCTTACCAAACGCTGGGCCATAACCAGATTTAAACAAGAACCAACCAGAAACGGTGCAATTCCAATATCAAGCAAACGTGTTAATGTTCCCGGAGCATCATTTGCGTGAACCGTTGAAAAGACTAAGTGACCAGTCAGTGCAAACTTTACCGCAATATCCGCTGTTTCACCATCACGGATTTCGCCAATAAGCAACACATCAGGATCTTGGCGCAAGATTGAACGCAGCGTTGAACCAAATGTAAGTCCAATATCTTCAAATACCTGTACCTGGTTCACTCCATCTAACTGGTATTCCACTGGATCTTCAACAGTAGTTATATTAGTACGTTCACTTTTGATCTCTTTTAAAGCAGCGTATAGGCTTGTCGATTTACCGGAGCCTGTTGGGCCGGATACCACAACCATACCGTAAGGCTGATTAATTACCTTTTTAAAAACCCCAAGATTTCTTTTAGGAAAACCTAATGAAGTTAAATTGAAATCAAATCCAGTTTTATCTAAAAGACGCATTACAATCTTTTCCCCATAAACGGTTGGCAGTATTGAGACACGAACGTCGAGCTCTTTTCCGGGAGACTTTATTGAAAATCTACCATCCTGGGGTAATCTTTTCTCTGCAATATTTAATTTTGACAGAATCTTAATTCGGGTTACTAAACCACTTAAGGATGTGACTGGTGGTGTCATAATCGTCTGGAGTACACCGTCAATGCGAATTCGTACATAAAGCTGTTTTTCCATAGGTTCAATATGCACATCTGTCGCACGCTCTTTAATGGATTCCTGTAAAATCAAATTAACTAACTTTACAATAGGAGCATCTTCTTCTGAAGCTTTGTCCGGAGATAGATTAACTTCTTCTTTAGAGCCTTCATCACCAGAGATAACTGTAATATTGTCTAATACATCACTCACTTCTGCAGTTTTTTGGATCTCTCCATAAACTCTATCGAGCGATTTTTCCATCATGTCATGACCACAGACAATAATATCAGGATTAAGGTTTGTTAATCGCTTGATGGAATCAATAGCCACTAAATCTTCAGGATCTTCCATGGCAACGGTAATTGCTGAATCATTTTTGTTTACTGCCAATACTCTGTTCGTTCTGGCAAAATCTTCAGGTATCATGGCAGCAATATTGGCATCGGCTTCCAGTAAAATAAAGTTGTCTGCTTTGCGGTATCCTAACTGTTGAGCAAAAGCCGTTACAAAATCATCTTCTTCAATGATACCCATCTCAATAAGAGTAACGCCTATTTTTTCATTAGTTGATTTTTGTTGTGCTAACCCTTCATTTAATTGGCCTTCTGTGACTTTTTCATTATGAAGAAGTATCTCACCTAATTTTGAAAATTGTGGGTTAAAATCATTCATAGAATATTTCCTTTCAGTATTAATCGCACTCTACTGGAGATCGAACCAATAAAATATCTAATGGATCACTCGTTGTAATAGTTGGAATCATTAATGTAGCGCTGATACTTGATGTAAAATCATCATAACTGCAGATTGGAGGATCATCAGTTGATGTATTTGCCAGATTACAAAGTTCTTTCAAATATCGAACAGATATACTCGCATACCCATCTTCATCAGTTAAAACAATTGGTTCGCATCCAATCATTGAGTAGCCATTCCATTCTCCGTCACCTTCTCCCTGATCAGCTGTACCTTCTAAACCATCTAAACCAAAATCATCAAAATTCTCAGAAACTTCAGATACATCCCACTCACCATCACCTGTTGTGTCAATTGCATCATGGATATTATTATAATTTCCCCAATCAACGGTCTCAGGGTCATCATCAGCTCCATAGTCCCTCCATGAAAAACAGCCATCATTTTCGCCAGCTAATATATCTCCTGAGTCTTCTAAAGTATCCAGTCCCCAATCTTCGTAGGCTTCATATCCTACTTCTACCCAGCGACTAACACCTGTACCTACAAATGACACTGGAGCACCTACTACTGGGTTTCCATAATAGTCAATAACAATCGCCGTGACTGTAATGTCAACGGAGTCTGTAGGAAATGGTATGCTAAAATCATGGTAGGTTGCATTCGATGTAAGTGTCACCGCTCCTGGCAGGAAAAACAAGGTAGCATCTCCTTCACCTTCATTAATGTAAGACGATAGAAAATCACTTTCACCATCACCATCCAAGTCACCAGTCGCTGTTGTTGCCCTAACTTTTCCAATATCACCAATCGCATCTGTGGAATAAATTATAAATGATCTAGCCATACCAACAGTTGCTTCACCACTTTGAACACCTTCATTATTTGTAAAACTTACGCCTTCAACTACAGCATCAATAGTTGTATCAGGAGGCAGAGGAGCAATATCCCAATAAACGTAGGTTGTATCTTCTACGGGGTTACCATGTATATCTGAAACAAGTGCGGCACACTCAGTCCGATAAAAACCTCCACCTACAGCTTCAGTACTGTTTGGATCATATTCAGCTTCTATACGATGAGGTTGTCCAGAAGCAATTGTTACAGGTACATCAATGACAGTTAGATCATTGCTACCATCCTGGTCACAGTCACAAGTAGCAACAATTCTTACTGGTCCTGGTTCGGACCCACTATTAATAGAAACCGTAGCCACACCATTCACAGTATAAATTGTAGCCGATGTTTGCCCAGGTGTCTCTAAGTAAGCGTCACCAACTAAAGGTTCAATTGTGAAGACGACTGGGGTTGGTGTGTTTATTAGTGTTCCATTATCATCATAGACTTCTGCCTTAATAAAAGTCGACTCAAGCCCACCACCATCTCTAACAACAATATCGCCTGGTATTGACGCTGGAATCTCCATAAACGCACAGGTTTGAAAAGATGGATCTTCTATATAGACCTGTAGTGAATCTTGGATTAAGGTTGATGAAAACCCTGGGTGAGAAAACGTCGCCGAAATATCGGATACACCAACATCTTCCGGATTTCCTAAGTCTGTAAATACAGCAGTATCTGTACCTATAGTATCTGTTAAACCTATAGCATTAATAAAACCTAGGGTGGCTTCATAATTGATTTGAGCATTCCCAACGGGATTTCCGAGCTTATTGAGCAGCCGCGTTACAATATTTGCAACTGTCTCCCCTCCATCAAGGGCAATTACATCTGTGTCTGTAGTAACAAAAAGATTGTAGGGCCACACATCATCTTCAGAATAGACATTGAATCTTTCACCTTCTGTAATTTTATCTCCAAATTTTGCAACTACAGTTACACCTTCAAAATTCGGCGTTCCAGGATTATCTTTATAGGTATTGCCGCCGTCATCAAAATGAGCAATGACCTGCCCATCTGAATTAGATACACTGCTCTGATAATTTATTGTACCCACATCAACATTGCTTGATGTGGCAACAAATTCTACAGATTGTCCTGATATTGGATTTCCAGCTGTATCAGTAACCGTTGCAATGAGCCTGGTTTGAGATGCATCCCCTGCTATATCTTCACCAACCACGACTGTATTATTCGATTCATCAAATGAGACTGGTAAGATCTCCATTGAGAGTCCATTATCGGTTCCAATGATAACTTGGACTGAATCAGATATGGACAAATCAAAACCTTCATGGGTAAATGTGCATACAATATTTGCTGGTCCAATATCTTCTGGAACCCCATTATCCTGAAAAGTTAAGGTAACTGCTCCTGTGCTATCTGTTTCACCTTCAGAATCAATAAAGCCCCGATCCGTATCAAATGATAGGATAACATTTTGAAGAGGTATATTTGATTTATTCAACAGTCGCGCTTCTATTTCTGCCGTAGTAGCGCCATTATCTAACTTGATATTGTCCACGTCCGATGAAACGAATAGTGTATATGGCCACACATCATCCTTTTCCTGATAAACATTAAATTGAGCTTTTGCCGTGATAGTTGTATTTGCATATGTCGCAGTAACAGTTAGACCTTCATAATCAGGCGTTGTTGTCCTGTCAACCATTTCTTCTGAACTGTTTGGCTTAAACGTGTTCACCACCTCTCCATTCTCATCAGTATTAACAGACCTACCATTAGTATAGTCTCCACCACCGCCACCATTATCTGAAAATGTGATGCTTTCATTTTTTATCGGAGTTCCGTCTGAATTATTCAGTGTAAACACCATACGCATATTAGATGAGCCAGATACAACTTCACCAACTGATGTACCATCATTTGTAACAGCCTGTAAGGAATTAAGTGTCAGTGTAGCATTCGGGTTTGTGGTCTCTTCAGGCAGTCTTTCATCACAAGCAAGGTTCATAAAAATAATGCCGTAGAAAATGGGATAAATAGATTTTGATTTAATTTTAAACATGCTGCACTCCTTATTCAGAATCTTCTTCAGATTCATCATGATCTTGTTGACTATGACTATCATCATCTTCACGTTTATCATTTTTTGGCCCTTTGATAACATAATCTTCAAATTCAACCATATCTTCAGACTTTGTAATACCTGTATATGCATCTACAACAATCTTTGGTGTTATTTGGATAATTAAATCTGTTTTACGTTCGACGATACCATTCGATGTAAACAATTTTTTCCCCAACCATGGAATTTTGCTTAAGACCGGGACTTGGTAGGTAGTCCTTTTTTTATCATTACTTAGTAAACCACCAATGATAATTGACTCACCGTCCCTTACCCTTATCGTCGTAGATGAAATTCTGCTTTTTACACGTGGAATATTCTGGTCCGGGCCTATAAACTCGAATATTGTAGACACTTCTGGCTCTACCTTACAGGTTATATACCCATCTGTATTCACTGTAGGCAGTATATTCAGCTTGATCCCTACTTCTTCACGCTGTACCTGTACCTGACCCCCAACACCACCTGAACTAAGGATGTAGGGTACAATATCAACTAATTTAATATTGGCTTCACGACCGTTTATTGTTGTCAGCCTTGAGTTTGCCAATACTTCAGCTTTGTTTGTTTTTTGAAGCATGTCCAGTGTAATATCAAAAGCAGTGAGTTGTCGGCTAAAGTACCGTGGGATAATGGCTGTTTCATCTTTTTTATCACTCAATCTATTGAACAGCATTGTCGCAGGGAGATCACCAAGTGTCTGCTCTGCAGGGACTACGGAACCACCCCCGTCTGTTTCAGGAACACCATTTTCAGCTAAAATAGTTTTATAATTTGATAGTTTAGACCAATCAATTCCCAGCTGCTCTTCTACATCTGCCGCAACTTCAATCAACCTAGTCTCTAACATAATCTGGATTGCAGGAACATCAATTTCTCGTACAACCTGAATGATTTCAGCGATTTTTTTTGGAGAAGCATTAACCAAGAGTTTATTACCAGGGATATCAACCTGAACCTGACCTGAAATGTCCTGGAGTAAGTTTTTCACATCTTCAGCTGATGCATATTTAAGCTCTATGACATGGGAAGAGACACCCACTTCTTCTTTTAACTTTTTGGGATCAGCAATTAAAAAAGAATTACCAACTACTTCGTAGCTCAAGCCAACGGCTCTTACAACCAAGTTAATCGCCTGTTCTATTGGAACTTCATCCAAATGAATAGATATTTTATCTTGCCTGTTCACATTGGGATCAGTCACAATATTATATCCACTTTCTGATGCTAAGATCGCTAGAATACTTGGTAAAAAAGCATCTTCAGCGTGTACACTGATTAATTTTTCTTCGTTAGACTGAGTAGGCTCGCTATCTTGACCCCAGAGCGGAAAAATAACTGCCCATATCAGCGCAAGAAGTTTTACCTTTTGTAAATAGTTCATTGTGGCATATCCCTTTAAGATTTAATTCTTTTTATTATTTTTTTTCAAATAGCTGTAATCAGTTCCGTGCACCCAAACCAGATTTTGATTTGTCATGGGATTGACCTTACTCTTTTGATTGAAGCTTGTGTTCAGATTACCGGGAGCTGGATAAGCTTTAAGACCAGCACTTGTTCGGATAAGTACTTGGGTCGCATCAATCAACTCGACCTTACCAATATTTTCTATGTTATCTCCCACCGATACAGTATAAGCTTTACCTCTGTAATCTATTTGAGCTTGAAAGTGATTATTCCTCTGATACACCAGGGCAACACGTACTGCATTTCGGTTTCTTCTGGAACGCCTACCTGTACCGTCAGCCATCGTTAATACATTTGTCAGCATCATTGGAGTATTGTTCAATGAAAATCGAAAATCGCTTCTCTCAGCCAAACGGTTTTCTAGATAAGCGATAATATCTTCTAATTCTTTGTCTGTACCAAATTGCAGATTATTTGACCTCTCTTTTAGTCGATTATATTTTTTATTCATTGGAAATAGCTTAAAACTGGTAGCAATCAGGGAAACGATTGTTATGCCAACCAACAGATTCCATATAGTCACTGATCTTTCACTCATTAGGATACCTTCGTTTTTGATTTGACAAGCGTTATCGTTGAGAGACTGACAACAAATTCTTGATCTATTAAGTCTTCTTCCTGAATATTTGCTTTTATCCGTTGAATTCCATTTTTCACTTCAAATTCATCAATTGTGATTAACCTCGGTGATCTCTCTATCTCAGAAAGAAATTCCCCAAATTGCTCAAATGTGCACTCAAGTGTTATGATGTACGGTGCTTCGAAGTATGTGGTTTTATTTTTTCGTGGTTTCGGCTTTATACCCAGCAGCTCAATATCTAAAGCTTCTAACATATTGGTTAGATTATTTAAAAATGGGAGATTCGCATCGTCAGCCAGAGAGTCTGCTTGTGACAAGGCCAGATTCTCCTGAAATAATGTAAAGACACGGTCTAACTGACTAGCTAAAATTTGTGCACTGATTAAATTCTCATTCAGCTCAGCCTGCTCATCTTCCAACAGCCTAATATCAAATGGTTTTTCCCCGATCATTATGGAAGAACTGACCCAGAATGTGATGGTAAGTAAAACCAGAGCGCCAAATAATAATATATTTCTTTTTTCAGCCATCTATCTCTCTATGAATAAGATTTACGTCGATTCTTCTTAATTGTGGCTTCAATCTCAAAGCGTACAATATCCTGTCCTCGTACATTTATTTTGCTGTGACCAACATATTTGATTTTTCCAAAATTTTGGGAGAAATTTTTATTCCTGCGCAGCGTTTGAACATATTCATCGATAATCTCAAAATCTTTGCGATCTTCAAAGGTAAGTGCAATACCACGAACTACCAGTTTTTGCTTTTTATATCGCAGACCCGTTATTGCCATATCATCCGGTGTCATTGTTCCAAGAATCTCTAAATTTTGAGCCCAGAGATATCTGTTCTGCTCTAAATCAGCAAAGGCAAGGATATCATCCTTGGACAAATTTTTTCCTTCAGTCTGAAGCTTGGCAATTTCATCCTTTAATCTTTGAATTTCTTCTTTCTTCTGATCAATTATTTTGTTGTATCCTAATCCTATCATCCATGTTCGAATATTTACACCCAACAGAATAATCAGTAAGACTGCGAATGTACCCCATCTGAACTGCTCCCTTATTCGCTGAAGTCTTGTTTCTGCACTCTCAGCTTTATTCAGGTTGATAAGAATGAACTGCCTATCCATTAGACATTCCTCCCCGAATACTCAAGCCCATCGCAGTGGCATATTGACTCTTATTTGTTAATGAAATGGAATCGCTCCCTTCAATATTTTCAAATGGATCGAATGAAGTGCATTCAATATTCAGTTTACTTGTAATAAAATCTGAAAGACCCTTGGTCTCACCACCACCGCCCAATAAAAATAGTTTTAAGAAAAAACTCTGACCAGTTTGTTTCGCATAAAACCTCAGTGATCGTCTTAAATCTTCAACTAAATTATCGTAAACAGTACGCTCAGCAATTCCAACACCTGTAGATGGTTCATCGGTTTCAACGCTGCCAACAGCGGCTAAACCACCCTTGTAGAGTAAATCTTGTGCTTCTATATAACTAATTTCTTTTAATTGAGATAATTCTTTAACAAAATGGTGTCCACCTATAGGTAAATCTCTAGTAAAAAACTGTTTTCCTTTCCCATAGACGACTAAACTAGATGAAACTGCGCCAATGTCTAAGAGTACTACTAGACCGTCTTCTGGCAGATCTTTTACTAGCGTAAATGCATTACTGATGGCAATCGGATTCACATCAACTACACCTGGTTTCAAACCACAATCTTTTATGAGCTCCATATGCCCATTTAAAACGCCTTTGGTACAGGCAACTAGACCAACGTCAATTTTATCCACTTCCAGTTCATTTGATCCGATAATTTGATAGTCTATGATAGCATCCGTACCATCCATGGGAATATGCTTTCTAGCTTCAAAGGTCATAGCAGACTCTAACTCATCTGAAGGCATTTCCATGGTTGTGATTTGTTTAACACTTGCATTTGAACCACTGATTCCGGTTGTCAGGACCTTAACCTTTTTGGGGTTCAGCCCTTGTTGACGAAACAATTCTTTCACAGCCATGACCCAGTGTGTTTTATCGATTTTCTCCGGATCATAGGCTGAGTTTGGTTCAGGAACTAATCTTGTTCCCGCATCCAAGACTTTAAATCCATCTTTTACCTTTTCAACTGTGACCAGTTTAATAAACTGTCTGCCAATATCTAGACCGAGGTACATTATTTTCCTATTCTTTATACTTTAGTTTTTAGCTTCACCGTAAGAAGCCATTTTTAAAATTACTTGATTAGTGGAACTCTGTAGATCTGGAAAATATGGTGGCGGACGCATACGTAAATTCCAATCATAATGATAATCCTTATCGTATCCAACACCAGGGGTGACATTATAAGGGCCTTGCCAATTCCGTAGCATATAACCACGCTGAAATTGCACAATTGATCCATATAGTTTTACATCACCTCTTTTATCATTTACCCCAGTATATATTCCATTACTTGTTTCAGGTCTGTAATAGTTCCTGTGTCCACCCCTACCATCTGCAATAATGCCATACGGAAGATTATCATCTATATCATGAAAATCGGTTAAGGTATTTTGCCAATAATGTGAAAGAAATCCACCATTCATGGCAAGAAGAGAAGCATTAATTCTTATATGGCATTCATCATCATCACTATTGTCAGTGCAACCACCCCTAGCTCCATTGGGCCTTGTATTTGCAATAATAACGCTTCCACCTGCAATTAAGCCTAAGACATGATCTGAGCCACCATCTTCCGGGTGAATTACTTCCCCAGCTGCATCTGAATCGAGATAGACAATATCATCTATAAGCCAAATATTACCCCAAACACGATCAATTATATCCATATTATCATGCCGTCGGTATTCAGTAAAGTCATCCGTTACAATTGTATATAAACCATCCACAGTACCTCGAACAAGGACTTGTCCACCTCGTACATAAATTACCTGAGGTGAACTCCCTTTAGAAAAAAATGTTCGATTCATATGTACGTATTCGCTGTTGTATATGATATCAGGACAATTAAAAATATCACAATTATTTCCAGAAATACCGCCGTAGTTCCAATATTCAAAGTCAAAGTGGTGTAGTCTTCCTGCTTCACAAAATTCAGATGAGTTATCGACATGGTCGTGGTAATAATAAAATGAATTCCACTCCACATCTTCAGCAAGGCCTGTTGATGCACTGGTATTAATAACTTTCACTCGTTCATTCTGACTAAATCCCTTTCCATCAGCATTGAAATAAGTTAAACTTCCTGGAGTAAAAATAATCTTAATATTGCCATCGCCTGGAAATACAGCATTAGCTATAAAAGTTGCTACCTTGGTACCGGCTTCATTCTCAATACGTATTACATCACCATTTTCAACTAAATCTTGAAATTCAGATTGTATATTGTTCCCATCAGCATCAATCACACTTACTATCAACATATTAGTTTGAGGATCATAATTACCGGCTGCATCATTAAATACATTGGAAAGTGCAAACCGACTAAATCCAGCTGGTGGTGGATCTAAATTTACGTAGTTGGTACTGTCCCAGAAAAAATCATACTCTGCTGGCGGGCTACCAACTGGTGGGATATTATACCACCACTGTGTTGCCCAGTAACCACCTTGGACAAAATTAATCTCCGTCATAATTAAAGTGTCCTTCTGATTCCCACGAAATAATTTATCATCCGCTTCTAATACTCGAGTCGCGTTTTGCCTTGCAGTCTCTGCTGAATTATCCGGTGGAAAGATTATCTGTGAAACGGTATCAAGTATATTAATGTCATCCACTTCAAATACACTCTCATCACAACCTCCATAATTAACTCCACTACCATTTTCATCAATTGCCTCAAAGGTTATATTTACTTCACCTGAAAATTTTGGACCACCCTCGAAACAATTATTACTAAGATTTATCACACCATTTGTATGTACCTTACCCTCTAACTCATCCGAACTTCCAAAATTGACATTTCCGGTATTTCCAGGACCTATAGGCTTTTCCTCATGGGTAAAATACATGAATTCTTCAAAACCCGCGGGTACCATAGTAGTATAGACTCGACGCTTGATCTGCACATCTGTTCCGCTCGGAGTGGTATATTCAGCTATTCCTGTTGAGTAAGCTATGTATTCTTTCCTGGTTGATCCTATTTGTAACCTTGTAGAGCACGCTATATCTTCATAAGTGCCCAATCGCTCTCCGTTTTCATCTGCTCCATATTCTACACCATTACCAAGTAGCAATGTGTCAGATGTAATCTGGGGCAGAACAACAATACCGACTTCATTAAGTCCAGCTTCAGCAGCGTAGAGGGCTTTCCACTCGGAATATCTATATTTTTCCATCACATCCATACTGAATGAGTTCTTCAAATACGCTGCTGTAAATGCCATTGATAGCATAGTAAAAAGGATCGCAAGCGGCGCCACACTTCCTGTAGATATCTTTCTAAACATCTGTCTCTTCTTCAGTCATGGCATTAGTAATCTTCTTCTGGATATAGCTAGTACCTAAGAATACTGTTCTATGAAATCTATGCTCTTCTGTGATTTCTCTTACACCTTCATCAATTACATCTGACTCGAGTCCTAAGGTGAGTGTGACATGCAAATAAGAACTCTTAAAAAGAGAGAGACTCGGACGCGTATCAACATCTGTCTGAACAATAAAATCAACAATGTATACTTCTCTCTGCCCATTTCCTCGAAATGCACCTTCAGAAGGGAGCTTCAAAAGACCTTTAAGCGGCGGCTCACTGTTAAACTCAATTCCATTTCTACGATCGCAGGATATCTGTAAATGGGGAGAAATATCTGTGAATTCTTCATATAGCTTCATTCGAGAAAAACCATTCTGGCCATCTATTTCAACCTTTTTTGCTAGGTTTAATTCACGAGAAATCTCTCTTAGTATATTGTTCCCGTATTGCCTTAAGTCCTGTCGGACTGTATCTGTTTGGTAGTGTAGAATAACTGCTTGCGCTGCTGAAGTCATACCAAATGCAATAATTCCAACTACTATTGTTGTAGCCGCAATTTCCATTAGGGTAATACCTGAAGATGTTTTTTTCAAAAATGACTTAATCATGTTTCAAAAACCGTCATGATAGTTGATAATCTTCTCTCTTTTGAAACTCGGCCAGCGTAGCGACTGGGGGGTGCTGCAAAGTAGTCACTCCATTTAATCCAACATTCTATCTCAAACCTTGACATATCTGTAATACCGTAATCATTGAATTTGTTTAACCGTCTTATATTGTAATAAATTTTTGCTTTAATAGTGTAGCGGTCTCCAGCAGAGCCGACAAGATATATATCATTTCCATCCGGATCTCCTGCACGTTCCGTGGGTGATAGATTTCCATCTGCGATACGACCTTTCCAATACTCCATATAGTTCAAAAGCTCTTCTGTTGCTCGTTCTTTTATTTCCAATGCATGTAGCTCACTTCGAGCATGCACCACACCCATCATTAAACCAACACAGGAAATTAAAATAATAACTGTGGCAGTCATCACTTCTATAAAACCAACGCCAGATGTTGTTTTTTTGAAATTCATTTAGAGTACGTTTTGAGCAAACAGTTTTGGATTCTCTGCAATAGACTGGGCCATTTTTCTCTCAATAAGACCTTGAGTAACTAAACGCTGTAGATCCTGGTCTAGTGATTGCATACCATCTGTTCCACCGGATTGAATAATGGACGGTATCTGATAGATTCGATCTTCACGGATCAAATTTCGAATGGCAGTGTTTGCGATCATAACTTCACAGGCAGGAACCCTCCCTTTTGCGTCTTTTGTTTTCAATAGCTTTTGAGCAATGACTGCTTCTAAACTCTCTGAGAGCATAGAACGTATCTGTCCCTTCTGTCCCGTTGGAAAAATATCAATGATACGGTCTATCGTTTTGACAGCACTTGATGTATGCAGTGTTGACAATACTAAGTGACCCGTTTCTGCGGCAGTTAACGCAAGAGAAATAGTCTCTAAATCGCGCATCTCACCGACCAAAATTACATCTGGGTCTTCACGAAGGGCAGAGCGCATTGCATTTGCGAAACTATGTGTATTGGCCCCTAGCTCACGTTGATTAATCAGGCTTTCTTTTGTATGGTGGTAGTACTCTACAGGATCTTCAATAGTAATAATATGACATTTACGTTGAGTATTGATGTGGTCTACCATCGCCGCTAGAGTGGTACTCTTACCTGATCCGGTTGGCCCTGTTAGAAGAACCAATCCGCGGTCAATTAGAGCTAAATTTTTTAATACGGGTGGGATGCCTAAATCATCAAAATCTTTAACAACTTCAGGTATCGTTCTGAAAACTGCTGCCAAACCTTTGATCTGATTAAAAAAATTGACACGGAACCTTCCCTTACCTTCTAAACTAGCTGAAAAATCAATCTCTTTTCTTTCTTCAAAAATTTGAATTTGATCTTCATCCAGAACCTGAGGAATAATCGCTTCCATTTCTTCTTGTTTAAGTGGCTCCATGTTTAATGGTTTCATAACACCATTAATCCGAACCATTGGTATAGAACCGACACTTAAGTGAAGATCAGAAGCGCCGCTATCTACAGAATAAGAAAGTAATTGATTTAGGTCCATAAAATCTATTCTTCTTCTGGTGAACCGTAACCGCTAAATCTACCATTATCCGCATCGTAGACTACAACCTTACCTGCACCACCAGACATTTCTTCAGTACTTGTAGCAGTAATCCTACCTCCTTGATCACTGAGTGCGATATCAAATGACCATTTTAGTTTGGTGGAGCGTTCTACGTCAAGTTTCCCGGCTCTTTCTAGCTGATCAATTTCTGATGGCCATTCGCCCTTTTCTTGATAATACATTTTGGAAGCATTACTAACATTAGACATCACTGTTCTTGCTTCGGATGCGTAACCACTACTTACTAAATCAAAATAAGTTGGTAGCGCGATTACCGCCAGAATAGCAACAATTACAACAACAACCATTATCTCAATCATCGTGAAGCCTGATTGTATTTTCTTTTTAAGGTTCATTGTTCCCCATCTCCTTTTTATCATTATTTTTTTGAAAATTAGGTGTAAAGACAGACCTCCCATATAGGATCCTATTGCCCTAACTCAACATGAAAACGAAAAAAAGTGTGATTTCACTCACACTTTAGACAGATTATTTTAGATAGAGAACTTTTTTAGTTTGACTGAAAGAGTGGGTGGTAAGCCTTACAAAATAAATTCCAGTTGGAGCAGGTAAGCCATTTTCATCAGTTGCATCCCATTTTATGGAATATTTCCCCTGGTCAAGGTATCCCTGTTTCAGAATCCGAATCATTCTGCCATTTAAATCATAAACTTTCAGATTCACAAAATCAAATTCAGCAATATCAAATGAAATAGATGTTATTGGATTAAATGGATTTGGTATTGGGTTATTTAACCTGTATTTGGTGGGGAGAGAGTTATTTGAACTAATATCCAACAAATTATCTAATTGATAGACAACACCATTGAATTCAATTTCTTCAAAATCGTATAGGTGATCAGTCCCATCTCTTCCAGGAACTAGATCTATAATTTGGAAAGATGAATCTCCGGTTATCTCAGGTGGTAAAATCGCATAATAGGGGTAATCACCTTGAAAAATTGCACGATCATTTCCATCACCTCCATGCAAAATATCTTCACCATCATAACCGATAAATTGATTATCACCATCATTACCTACTATTGCATTGGAAAAGCTATTGCCATAAAAGTTAATAGATGTTTCACCAGAAACTTTGAAATTTTTAAGATACTGTGATCGGTATGTATAGTCCAGACCAATCTGCTTTTCTAAATAAAAATCTGAACTAAATCCATCAGGTAAAACCGCTGTATATTCCCAAGCTTCACCAAAAAACCCGTTTATTATTGCATACAATGATGGATCACCAGCTTCCATCGCTTCCCTAGTTATAAAAGCATATTCGTTATCACCACAGTAGCCATTACCATTTGGATCATGTGACCAAATACCAAAATAACATTCAAGCCCCATTGCTAGATATTCTTCATCATAATCTTCTACAGGAAGGTCATTTAATGGGTTGTAAATATCATTATTCATTGCATTTTCCATGGCAGATTCTAAAGCGACTTGCATAGCAGGTAGGGCAAGCTGAATGCCAAAGCCATGGACAAAGTGTAAAACTTCTTCAAAAGTAGCATCACGCTCTGAACTATTCATGTATTGTGGTGTCCCTTCAGGAAAAACCTCAAAAGCCAATAGGTCTTGGCCATTTACCCCTGCATCAATTAACGCCCACAGATCTGGGTTTTCATATTCATCTTCATCGTTGAGTAAAAACATAATCGCATTACTGACGGCAATAGCGTCAGCAATATTAGACTTATCACTCCCCCAATCACTGCCAGGAATATTAGTAAGATAAGATTCTAGTACTTTTCGAGCGTGCAGGATTTGAGCATCCGTAAACTCATCCTGGATAAGGAATTGAATTAAGTCGCCATTTGGCGCAACAATGTGAGTATACCTGGAAGCAACAGCTGTGAATAATGGATCCACATCATCTGGAAGGTTCACAATGCCATTTTCAGATGAAGAAATATTAATATTAGGTAATGTTGGAGTTGCATTATCACCTGTAACATATAAGTTCACATCTATAGAAGCGGGTTCAACATTATAAGCAGAAACATTGATTTTTGCAGAATACAGACCTTCTTCTAAACCGCTTGTAACTGCCTGAACATAAATCTCTGTTGATTCTCCACCAAAAAGGACACCAGATAAATTGCCAGAGCTTGAAGATAAGATCATCCACGGAACATCTTCGTCCGAAACATCTGCCTTCCAGGTGTATCCACTAGAGATAAAAGCTTCATTAGCAGCGATTTGTGTTGCCATGGTGCCATCACTATTTTGAAATCCAATGGTACCTGAATTAACAACCCCATTCATTTCACGATAATTAGTGCAGAATGATCCATCGGCATAGAGTACAATCTGAAAATCAAATTGGCCCCAATCATCTTGGTTCCAACGAACTATATCATTAAACCAAATAACTGCTCTATCTTGATCTACATGATAAAATATATCTCCAGCCGAATTTGTATTTCCATCATCATTATTGGGATTTAAATCATCCCAGAATCCAAATATTGCGGGACGGGGTGCACTTTGCGATGGCAGCTCACTATTTAGCCATGCATTTTCATTCGTATTATCCCATCCTATCCAACCATTTGCATTTACGAGAACATAATTATAGGATTCACCATAAAACTCAAACTCAAATGGCAATTCAATAGGGGCATCAGCAAAAAGATCATTGTGAGATAAATTAACCTGTAAAGCATTATCATCAATATCAACCCATTCGTATTCCATTCCCGGCTCTTGAGATGCTGAAGCCCAGTAATAATTCCCACCATCTGGGCCACCACTCGGATTTAAAAAAGGTAGATTTCCAGATTCATTTACCATGTATTCCAATTGAGATTCAGCTTCACCTCCATTTGTCAGGGTTACCGTCTGATTATCAAAATCTCCCACAGCTAAATTAAAGTTTATTTCTTCTGAATTGAGATCAATGATTGGCACACCGAAAGAGACTGTAAATGAAATAGTTTCTCCTGCACTGGTCACATTTAACAAATTTAATCCACCATCAGCACCGTTACCGTAATTATAGAGGTAGCAGGCTGGATCTGTCCCATCATTCAGTGCTGTATGAGCATAATCAGAGCTATAAGGAGCTGCACCAAAATTACCATTGTAAACAAGTGTCCCCCCCGGCCTATATAAATAGACTTCATCAGGCGGTCCACTCGCGTTACCGTTACCTGCTAGTGTGTTAATTCTGTAAACGAGAAGACCATTACGATTTCCGGGAGTATTGATTTCGTATATCCCTTCCTTTTTACGATATTCTAGCACATAATACTCAGTATCCGAATTTGGCGATGCAATTTTATAAATAGCGTTCTCCTGCTGCTGAAGGGGATTCAGTGTGTAGGTTCCAGTTTCAGTAATCTCTGGTAAATCAGGGAGCCAATCACCGTATTTCCATTTCATGAAAGCACCTGGATATTGCGGAGGATCAGTATTTGCTTCCATTACATCCCAACCGCCCACAGCTTGTGGAGCACCACCCCCATCATAGTGGTATAAATCAGGAGCACCCAAAACATGGAAAAATTCATGGCAAAGTACCCCAACATTGAAATACCAAGACTCTGATAACATAAATAAATAATCAGATACCTGCGCACCGTTTATCATCACTGTTTGGGTATATAAGGACCAGCGGTGTGGCCATAAAAGATCGGCCCAGTCACCGGGGCCTCCATAAATAACAAAAGAAATTGCATCCACATATCCATCATCATTTGCATCTATATCGTATAGAGGGGAAACTTGACCCGCAATTGAGTTCAAAGCATTTGCTAATAAAGTGTGTTCTCTCTGTGTCCTCTCTGTATTATTTTGATAGCCATTGGTATTATTCCCAGAATATGGCTCATAATAGCTCCTAGGATAAGGATCTTGATAGGATGCATTAAAATCACCAACAGTATGTGGAAAGTGAAATGTATTTACCAACAAAGTATTGTAAGACACTTCCCAGTAATAATGTTTTAGGGATGGCTCATCATCATCAGTCTGAAAAACTACGTCATAATACGATCTTGGATTTGCAAATTCAGGATCATCAGAAAAGCGGATAAAAACATTGATCTGCGAAATCTCTCCGGAAGTGGGTGCATCTCTAGTACCGTGGTTGGATGAGCCACTAAAATAGAAATTTTTATTTCGTTCATATTCTTCAACAGAAATTGCCAGGCCAGGAGATAAGCCATATGATTCCGGGTCCCCATTACCAACAATCAGCTCTGAAGAGACTAGGTTTCCATTCAAATCTTTACGAGCATAGTGGTAATATCCATCGGTCTCATTTAATAATATAGTAAAGTCATTTTTATCATGAAGCCGTCTTCCAAATTGATCTCCTGTAACATAACAGTCAATTTTTACTCCATTGGGCTGGTAAATGGTTCTGGGAATATTATCAAACCATGTGGCAAAAATGAACGGACATGATAGAAAGGTTATTAAATAACGTGCAATAAGTTTCATGGGTTTAATTAATTATTATACAGACAGAATGGATACTTACTTCAGAAGCACCATTTTGTAGGACTTAGAGTAGTCATCAGTCAATAAACGATAAATATAGGTTCCTCCACTCAATTCGTCACCAAAATCATTTCGGCCTTCCCAGATGTAATGGACCTTTCCTGCTGGTAAAATACCCTGGTGAAGTGTCTTCACGGCTTCACCCTTGATATTGTAAATAATAAGGCTGCCTTGTGTAGTATTTTTTAATTCTACCACAATTGTTGTGGATGGGTTAAACGGATTTGGATAATTTTTATTAAGTGAAACTTTTGATGGGATGGTCTCATCTACGGTCAGGGTTGTCCTTGAAACAATAATCTCATGATGGGTTTCAGAGTCTAGAGTGTGATACTCTGCTATAAAAGTATCATCATCCAAATGCACAAGATTATAAATGATTTCTTCAAAACCCACTGTTCCAATAGGCGTTATCCAACGTCTTAAGAATATCAATTCATTTGTTAACTTGTTTAAGCCAATATAATGATAGGCCCAATTCAGAGTATTGTCATAAATAAAGTCTGAAGTTGCAGTATAGATCAAGAAACCTTCTCGGTCACCGCCTTCTGAAATTTCAATAGAGATACTCTTATTTTGGTAAGATGTTATTGGGCTGTGTAGATTCTCAACACCATTCCAATTACCTATGAAATCTCCTAAAATTTGGGCATAGAGACTTCCACCCGCAGTAATGGATACTGCGATTATCAGTAATTTTAATTTACTTAGGCTATTCATGGGCATTATTTATTGAAGTAAAATATACATTCAATCCGACCACAAATAGAATAGTGTAAGAAGATTATTTGAGCTGTCTCATAATTGGTCTGTTGGTGACCCTTACATTTTAATATGCTTATCAAATAACCTAGCGTTTGACTCTTAATTCATAAGTTATATATTAAAAACAAATTATTGATGATGATGATTATTTTAGGTATAACATTTTGCGACTAAAAGTACCTTCAACTGTTTCTAAACTGTAAATATACATACCAGTTGTAACTTTTTCTCCTGAAGAATTTTTCCCATCCCAGACAGTACTATAAATTTTCCCTTTAATACCACGATCTTCTAATAATATATTCACCAGTTGACCATTCAAATTAAATATTTTTAAAGAGAAAAACCCATCTTCTCCCAGAGTGAATTGAATAGTTGTCACAGGGTTAAAAGGATTCGGGAAATTTTGAATTAAATTAAATTTATTTGCGGTTATTTCTTCCCTGATAGATACTGATGAACTGCAAACATCCGTAAATGCACCTATAATACCACCTGTATCAGAAGAAGTCCTACATACAGATATTTGATCCAGACCATAATCAAATACAGACTCATCGCAAAATCTCGGATTTTCATTTATTATACCATCACCAATATTTAATGTAAAATTCTCATAATTCTCCAAGGCAGTCTCACCCCCATCAATATCTGAATATGAAATAGCAAGAGCTGTAAGCCCACTGGATTGAGATGAGTAAAATTGATCGCCTGAATTATCCCATAATATTGAATTGACTATTTCAATAGCCGCACCATGGCAGGTCATTACTGAACCTGTTCCGGAAATATTTCCTTCAAATGTTGTTTGATTTAATTCAATTGCTGCCTCATGTGCTACAATACCAGCACCAAAATCGTAGCCCAAATTCTGTTCAAAGGATGTCCACTTCACTTCTCCGGTTCCGCCAAATTGATACAGTCCGCCTCCTTCAATAAGTGCTTCATTATTTCTTAAACGACTGTTTAAGATGATCGGATCAGCATTTTCTGAATACATTCCAGCACCCCAATATGCAATATTATCTCTGATCAACATTTGATCAAATATGGGATTACCATCGGTAGTATATATTCCACCGCCAATATTCGATCCATTATTTTGAATTGTACATTGAATAAATTCTGCATTTGAACCGGAAAGAAATACTCCACCTCCAATTTCAGCTGTATTATCTTCAACTACAATACCTATAAATGTAGGTGAACAATTTTCTACAACAATGCCTCCTCCGTAAGGTACAGTTCCACCGCGAAATGAAATTCCCCGTATTACGGCATCATTATTTGAATCGCCTTCGAGAACAAAACAGGAGCCCCCAAGTGGACCCGGAACAAAAGTTGTTTCTTCTACAAGTGCCAAATTATCTAATTCAAATGCCTGAGATTCTAAAATAATTGCTTTCGAATCAAAGTCAATATCATCATAATAAATATTCGGAGTCAAACGAATTGTATCTCCGTCAGATGAAACATTGATCGCATGCTGTATCGTTGCAAACGGAGTTTCAAAACTTCCATCACTGGCATCACTCCCATTCATATCAACATACCAAACAGGCCCTAGGTTAACAGGACCACAAGCTGATTGAAAGCATCCCATCAATGAACCATCTTCACCGCTAGTAAGACATGGTGAATTTTCTCTTAAATAATAATTGCCTGATGCTGTATTACAAAAATAAGGATCTCCATCTATATTTCCATCTTCCCAGTTTATTTCACCATTTTCATTTACAATAATTCCATCTTCACCATTCTCGAATAAACAGTAACTTACACTGATTTCTAAATCAGCACCTGTGGAACGAAAATAAACTTGTGTTTCTTCGTTTCCCCATACGATTGAGTTATTTAAAAATACAATTGCCTCATCTCTCATATAAATTCCGCCACCGTAAGACGCTGCAGAATTGTTTGCAATTGTCGCGTGAGATAATTGAGTTTGAGATGGGTTTCTGATATAAAGCCCTCCACCAGAGCTAGATGAATTTCCTGCAACCAATAATGTGTCTATTATTGGACTGGATTCATTAATATATAATCCACCTCCTAGTCCGTCTGCTGTATTGTTATAAATATATAGATTGGTTGCGACTAGATTAGCATCGTCTTTTAATACGACTGCCCCGCCAGAATTATTAGCTGAATTTTCGTAAAATGATACATTTACCATAATTGGTGAATCATCACGTATGTAACATCCTGCACCAAAATCAGCAACATTTTCAGTAAAAACACAATCATAAAATTCTGGACTGGATCCGCTTCTGGAGTAGAAACCACCGCCAACATCATCAGTCTCATTTTCAATAAAAACACAATTATAAAATTTAGGTGAAGCATTATAACAGAAAGCACCACCGCCGCCGCCTTCATCACCCACATTTTCCTTTATGATGCAATCCTTTATGATAGGATCGCTATTTTCACAATAAATACCTCCACCGTATGTATAATATGTCCCATTATTATCTGGATCTTCTAGATTACCAATTCCATTTCTCAGGGTAAATCCCTGTAAAATAGAATAATTATTTTCATCAGAGTCAAATGTTACTACACTGCCACTTTCTTGCGCATCAATTATAGTAGCTTCGATCATCATGGAATCAGTATCTACTGCGAAATAAGATGCAACTAGGATCTCTTTACCGTTAAAATCAATTCCTTCATTATATATACCAGGTGCCACCAATACAGAGTCACCATCTGAAGCAGCATTAATCCCACTCTGAATCGTGGAATAATCATTGGGGACCAATATTATTTCAGCATTTAGTATTGAGTATAGTGCAATAAAAGAAGCAAAGGGTTTAAATTTCATTTTAACAACTTTATGTGAAACAAAAATTAAGATATTTATTCAAGTATTTCAGGATGGATGTGGGTACTTCCGGTATTAATTTTATGCTGATTTTTACATGAACTAGTAAAGAAAACGTATATGATAGTATCAATACTTAAAGAAATTCACGAATTAGAACCAAGAGTTGCTGCAACGCCCGCTACTGTAAAAGAATTAATAAAATCTGGGTTAACAGTAAAAGTAGAATCTCAAGCAGGAAAAAAATCATTTATTTCTGATGATCAATTTAAAGAAGCAGGTGCAGAAATAGTTGAATCCATTGAAACATTATTAAGCAGCTCTGATATTATTTTAAAAGTTTTGCCACCTACTTTGGATGAAATATCAAATATTAAAAGTGGTTCAAACTTAATTTCATTCTTTCAAACAACAAGGGACACTCATCTTGTACAAGCACTGACGAATCAAAATATCACTTGTTTTAGCATGCATCTCATTCCAAGAACAACCTTAGCTCAAAAGATGGATGCATTATCATCACAGGCAAATATAGCTGGCTATAAATCAGTTCTTATGGCAGCGACCCGTTTAGGTGTTTATATGCCGCTCTTAATGACAGCAGCAGGTACAATACGTCCAGCTAAAGTATTAATTCTTGGAGCTGGTGTTGCAGGACTACAGGCCATAGCAACAGCCAAACGGTTAGGTGCACAGGTAGAAGCATTCGATGTTAGACCTGTTGTGAAAGAACAGGTTGAGTCATTGGGCGCAAAATTTATTGAAGTTGAATCAGGATCAGATGAAGGTGTCGGTGAAGGCGGCTATGCAAAAGAAACATCAGCAGATTATAAACAACGGCAGCAAGAATTAATCCATACACACATTAGTAAGGCAGATGTTGTAATTACTACAGCACTTATTCCCGGTAAACCAGCACCCTTGCTTATTCCAAAGATCATGGTTGATTCAATGAAACCAGGATCTATGATTATGGATCTAGCAGCAGAAAATGGCGGTAATTGTGAATTAACGCAAAAAGATAAAGTCATTGAACACAACCAGGTCACGATTGATGGGACTTCTAATATACCAGGCACAATGCCGGTTCACGCCAGTGAGTTATATGCAAAAAATATTTCTGCATTTCTAACATACATGGTAAAAGATGGCGAACTAAATATAGATCTGGATGATGAAATTATCTCGGGATCACTTTTTACATATAAAGGTAAGATAACGCATGAACCAACTCTCCAAATAATGAATAAATAAGGTTTATCATGGATATTAATATTTTAACTGTTTTCATATTAGCGATCTTTGTTGGTATTGAAATTATCACCAAAGTCCCGCCTACTCTCCATACCCCGCTGATGAGCGGCTCTAATGCCATTTCAGGAATTGCAATAGTCGGTGCAATTATTGCGACATCAGGTGGTGTTGGAACCTGGTTGGGTATCATTGCTGTTATATTTGCAACTGTTAATGTGGTAGGTGGATTTATGGTGACAGATCGTATGCTTAAAATGTTTAAACGTAAATAGGAGTAGATTGTGGAAACAATTAATCTATTTTATGTACTGGCAGCAGTATTATTCATTTTAGGTATTAAAAGACTGAGCCATCCTAAAACTGCAATGAACGGGAACAGGCTCGCTGCGGTTGGGATGTTAATCGCAATTCTAGCAACCCTTGTTGCTTATGATCAAATTGATTTTCAATTAATTGCGATTGGGATGATTATAGGCTCAATTATTGGTGCTACATTTGCCATTAAGGTTGAAATGACCCAGATGCCCCAAATGGTGGCAATTTTCAATGGCTTTGGCGGAGGAGCTTCAGCCCTGGTAGCAGCAGCAGAATTCTTAAAATCTGGCGAGATTACGACTTTTACAATTGGCACCATTGTTTTATCTGTTTTTATTGGGACCCTTACGTTCACTGGAAGTTTTATTGCATTCGGTAAGCTACAGGGCTTTGTCAGTGGACAACCAGTTGTTTTCCCAGGACAACAGCTAATCAATGGACTGCTTGCATTGGCACTAGTTTTTATAGGATTTTATCTTTTACAAATGCCAGGAGAAATGAATTTATTCTATGGTGTAATTGCTATTTCCGCAATTCTTGGAATCACACTCACAATTCCAATAGGTGGTGCAGATATGCCTGTTGTGATTTCGCTTCTCAACTCCTATTCTGGTATTGCAGCCGCGGCCACTGGATTTGTGCTTATGAATAACGGTTTGATTATCTCTGGTGCTTTGGTGGGAGCATCAGGTCTCATTCTGACAAATATTATGTGTAAAGGTATGAATCGATCACTGGCAAACGTTATTTTTGGTGCAGTTGGACTAGATCAACAATCCACTGAAGGAAGTTCTGCGAAACAAATATCAATCAAATCTTATTCTACCGAAGAAGCTGCCATGATTTTCGATGCTGCAGAAAAAATCATCGTTGTTCCGGGTTATGGATTGGCAGTTGCCCAGGCTCAGCATGCAGTGAGAGAAGTTGCTGAATTTCTTGAAGAAAAAAATAAAAAAGTATTATACGCCATTCACCCTGTTGCAGGCAGAATGCCTGGCCATATGAACGTCCTCTTGGCTGAAGCAAATATCCCCTATGAACAATTACTGGACTTAGATGAGATTAACCCTGAATTTGAAGATTGCGATGTCGCTCTGGTGCTTGGTGCAAATGATGTGGTCAATCCGGCAGCAAGACATGATACATCTTCACCAATTTACGGTATGCCAATTCTGGATGTAGACAAATCAAGAACTGTAATTATTAACAAGCGGACAATGAACACAGGATTTGCCGGTATCCAAAATGAATTGTTTGGTTTTGATAACTCAATTATGGTTTTTGGTGATGCCAAAGATATGCTTCAGCAACTCTTGAAAGATCTAAAAGATTTATAAATAATTTATAATTCCTAACTGATAGTTAAATCGGTAAGGAGCAAATTGATATTAGATTAGGATTCTTTGCTAAAATCTACTTTCAGTTTGGTCGAATTTGAATAAAGTCCGATAGATATGTATTTTTCACAAACTGCTTCAGCATAATCTTCTGAAAAGTATTTTCCAATCTTAAATACCTTTCCACCCCTATCATCTACAACCTCTAAATCAGGTAATATTTCTCTCACTGCATTAATCTGCTCATCACCCTGAGGAACAATATTCACTTCCCACATTTCTATTTCTCCGCCTCTCTCTGCACTGACATAGTGAGAGATCATTCCAGTGAATTCTGCTACTGCCATTGCTTCTTCATTAGTGACTTCATCATCAGCTTCTGCCATAAGATTGATCAGGTCTACAAGACCTTCAGCTACATCTGTATCCGGTCCTTCATCTAAATAGGATTGAACCAATGCTTTTAATTCAACCAGATTTGTAACCTCTTCAGGTCTACCTGGTTTTAATTCAGGTATGTCAATACCCCATTTTTCAGAAAATTCATTAATGAGATCAATTTCTTCCTGTGCGATGTCATCATCAATCGCGGCCAATTTTTTTAGAATATCTATAATCTTCCGTGCACCTTTTGGACGTACCATATCGGCTAAAAGGTCACCTGACTCCTTACCCTCTAATTTTAAAGCCTGACCAAGCAGGGTAAAAAAACCAACCCCTCGGTTTTTATCAACAAAATATCCAGTTCCGATCAATGTAAAAACAGTTGCAAGAAAGAGCGCAATTACACTTTTTGCAGCATTGAAATAATCTTGCGTAATAATCATAGCATTCAATAAAAATGGGAATCCAACAACAAATCCTAACATTGCCGCAACTATTGAGATACTATTTGCCACTTCTTCATTCTTCCTACGCTTCCAAATCTTATTAACTGTCAAATAACCCTTGATCAAAGAAAACACTAAAGCACCTGAGACCAGAAATGTGAGTAATTTTTCAAACCATGTCATATCTGAACCATCAGATGCAAATATGAATGAAGTCAGGATAAAAATAAGAACTGTAATATATGGCTTTTTATGAAGCATCTAAAATATTCCTATGTTGTTAATTTTGAAGAACATCCAATATCTCTCAAAATAATATACTTATTAGAAGCAGAAATCTAAATCAGGAAAAGACCATATAAAATAGGACATCACAATATTAGTCAATTCAGATTATTAACTATTTCGTAAAATAATTTTACGGCTTCTTGTTCATCAATCCCAAATTTTCTGTGGCAGTAGTTAGAAACGATACTTTCAACATAATCTTCATATTCATCTTCAGTATATAATTCTAGAATCGTTTCCAGATATTCTTCCAGTTCTGCGAGTTGTGTTTGGTTAAGAGGCATAATAATTTTTCGGTCAAATTTAACGAATTTTATGGAGAGATGGCAGAGTCTGGCTGAATGCGCTGCACTCGAAATGCAGTGTACCTTCTGGGTACCGGGGGTTCGAATCCCTCTCTCTCCGCAATATTTTTAATTGATGATTTTGGATTAGTTAGAAGTCCTATAGACTCAGAAACTGCAATTTAATAAGTACTTAGTTATTGCCTTTGCCTGATACTGCCCAGCCTAAATCATTATTTTTATTAAATAAAATTGCAACACCGTCATCATCTTTATTCGTCCCAAAGTAACCTGTATTTGCACCATCTTTGTTGTATGTTTTCAAGACTCCTTCATTAATAGCGCACATCTCCTGGCCATCCTTACTAAAAGTTTGAAGGTAACCAGAATCATCAGTTGCGATACCTGATGCAAAAACAATTTTACCATATTGATTAACCAATGTCATTCCATCACCATTTATCAATGTTTGACCTAATTCGTTTGTAACAACAATTGTTTCTGCTTTAATATGCCCAAGACTCCTATTTTGAGAACCCATAAATATAAATATACTTGATGTTAAGCATACTGCTGTAAAGAATCCAGTAAAGTATTTCTGCATAATTATCTCCATGTGAAAATTAAGTTTAAATTTTGAATCTTATGTACTAAATAATCTTCATTACCCTATTCTAAATCTAAAAGATTAGTGTCAATTATTCGTAATTCTATTCTTCTATATTGAGAAAATAATATATTTAGAAATTAATAATCCTAACTCACATTCCGGGGCCTTTTATTCAAAGGATGATGGTTTAATTAGAATAATCTTTCTTAAATTAAATATATAAAAAATGAATGTGTAAATATTTATTCAAATTTGAGAATATAAATGTCGGCATTTGAATTTGTAGCAGTATTATTTTCTGTTATTGTCGGGCTTGCTATCTCTCATTTATTGAGTGCAGCATCTGAGCTTATAGAAGTTCACTCTCGAGTAAAGACATACTGGGTAAATACAATCTGGTTTATAACAGTATTTATTTGGGATATTTTTACCTGGTGGGGAATGTGGGAATTAAACAATCTTGAGTATTGGGATTATCCATCATTTTTTCTCATTGTCGTTAATCTGAGCGGTATTTATTTTATGACAACCTTAGTCCTCCCTCAACCTTCTGAAACAGGAAAAATTAGTCTAGAAAAACATTATTTTTCAGTACATAGAATATTTTTCATTATTACTGCCTATAATTTTGCATCTATCATTTTGATAAATCATTTTCTATTTTTGAAGCCCATCATTTCTCCATTCACAATTATGCCATTCCTACTCACTATACTTTCACTTTATGGTGCAATAACCAAATCACCCCGTTATCATGGCTTTTTATCGGTTTTTACTGTTGCATCTCTAATTATATTCATGTCTCTTGATATTACAATAATCAAATAAATTATATAATTATAGAGCTCAATGAATAGAATGGAAAGGGTTCTATATAAAACAATCAAAAATATCTTTTTTCATTTTTTACATTGAACACGATTTAGAAGACTTTTACATTAGTTAATCATCATAAATTTTCATGATGAAATTTCTACTTTACACCATTATTAACAACGCATTCAACCTTATCCAGATGTTGATTTTAATCCGGGTGGTAATGAGTTGGATACCACATGATCCATATAACCAACTCAGTCAACTTATATATCAAATCACAGACCTTATCTTAAAACCCATACGAGAAACATTACCCCTACATGGAGCAGGCGTAGACTTCTCTCCTATTGCCGCATTTTTCTTTCTAGGTGTTCTTAAAAAATTGTTACTATCAGTCGTATGACAAGATGATTTAAAATATATTCTTATGGTCTATCTTCAAACTTGCCGTTTTTTAATTTTTTCATCTATCTTTTTCAATTCGCCGGTTTTTTTATATGGAAATGATACAGTAGTCGATACAAAAAAAGTACAACAGGACAATTGGTTTGCTATTGATAAAGCCCAACATTTTTCATATAGTTGCTTCATTGCATTAGGAATTCAATATGTATTAGTCAATAAATTAGATTTTGAAGAAAAATCTGCAATGCCAACATCCCTAGGGCTTAGTTTTGTAGCCGGTATTGCAAAAGAGTTTCAAGATAGTAAAGGTAAATCTGGATATTTTAGTCAAAAAGATCTTTTTGCAAATGCTTTAGGTCTTATTTTGGCAGCGATGGTTATCTTATCACATCCAGTATAAAGAACATTTTGCCTCATACTTATTCATTTTTTCTATGATTTCTCCATATCAAAACCCATTGTCATTTAAACAGATCGAAATCATAAATATGGTTTTATCCAAACTCTACTTTTTAAAGGATGCACTAATGCATTTTGGGAAAGAATCGGGTATGACAGTTGATGAACAGAAAAATGAGTCAGTTAAATATGAATTATGGAAGCAAGGCATTTCCTTAAGTAATTTTAATTTTGATAAAATTCTTGTTGAATATTTTATTGATAGAATCAATTTTCATGTTCGATTTCAAAAAAGTGTTAAAAAAAGCTTTAAGTTAGATTTAAAAAATAATCCATTTATGAAAATGGAAATTAGCGAGTCCATGATTCAAGAAACAATTTTCAATAAATGGCTTAAACAAAAATTCAAAATAACACCAAGTTTAAATAAAAAAAATATTCAAAAAATCATAGATATGGAGAATTCCATTATGATTGATGATGAAATCTTCGAGCCTGCTAATCTTATGAATGAAGGAAACAGAATATGGAAAGAGTATAAATTCAATGAAGTATATACTCTTCCAAAAATGAAACAACTATCGGATTATAAGTACAATGAAATCAAACCTGTAAAAAAACAGGACACCTGATTATAAAGCAATGCTTATTCCCTTGAATATTATTAGATTTAAATTATCATAAAATAGAAGAACGTTTATGAAAGTAAAAGTATTTGAAATTGTAAAGAGCGGTTTATCTCCTCTAAGTCAAGAGATGGAAGAAATAATCCAGAATTGGCTTGATGAAAACCCAGGTATAAATATCGTCGGCACTTCTCAATCACAGCATCTGAGAGAGAATACTATATTTGTTACAGTTTTTTACAATGTTGAAAAAGAATAAAATTGTTGATTTAGTATATACTTTTTACATTTTATATAGAGATTCTCATTCAAAGGATAAATCATGCAAAAGAGTAAACTTGATATCTTATTTATTTCAATCATTTTCTTCAGCCAAGCTGTTTATGCAGGCTGTGGAGGATGTAAAGCTGATCGTTCTAAAACAGTGCAAATAAAATCCGACGTGGAACTAGTATCCAATATTGGTGAAAATGGTATGATAGAAGGGAATGTGCTTGCTTCCTGCGGAATGTGTCACTTTGATGTAAAAACAAAGGACTGCAGCCTTTATATTAGAATTGATGATACACCCTATGCAGTCAAAGGAAGTTCAATCGATGACCATGGCGATTCACATGCAGAAGATGGTTTTTGTAATACAGTGAGAACAGCATCGGTAAAAGGTAAAGTAAAGGGAGATTTCTTTTTCGCCGCATCCTTTGAATTAAATAATTAAAGCCAATTATTTAAAAAAAATTATGCGAATCTTTTTATTGGTCCTTGTTTCAGGAATTTGTTTTGCAAAGACAAAGTTCACAGATCGGCAAATCGCATCTATGGTGCCAAAGTATTTTGCAAGAGACCACTATTCACCCACACTGAACAGAACTAAGATTTATGGTGAAGAAGGAAAAAAGATCATTCTCCTGGAGATTCAAGTCAATCGAAATAGATACGATGGCCAAATGGAATATGCATTATCAGCAATGGCAAGTATTTGTTCATATGCAAAGAAACCTTTTGATACTTTTGTCTTGGTAATGCAGTCTGACAATCCGCATGTTGAAACCGAACAGGTTGAAGCAAAAGCAAAGTGCACTATTGATTACTTCGTATTCAAACGAGTCAAGCATGAACGATGGATAGAAAAATGCATAAGTCTTTCAAAATTATAAATAACGATCTTATAATAATCAGTTCAATCGCTTAGATTGAAAAAATTCTTGTAAAATAGCTGTACATTTTTCTTCTTCGACACCACCTTTTACTGCAGTTTTGCTATTTAAGCGGAGATCTCCGCATAATTGATACAAAGACCCGCAACAACCTTTTTGTTCATCGTAAGCGCCAAATATGAGCCTAGAAACACGAGAATTAATGATAGCACCGGCACACATAGGGCAAGGTTCCTTGGTGACATACAAATCACAATTATTTAACCGCCAATTTTCCAGAGTACCTGCCGCAGCTGTAATTGCTAATATTTCTGCATGAGCAGTGGGATCATTTAATCTTTCACGCTGGTTATGTCCCCGTCCAATTATTTTACCATCTTTAACAACAATAGCCCCAACCGGGACTTCACCATCTCTGTAAGCTTTTTCAGCTAGACGAATTGCTTCTTTCATCCAAAATTTTTCATTTATTTTGGATGGAAAAAGATCATGAAGATCTGACATTTATGAATTTTTGAGTGTTGTTTGGAGAGATGCAATATGAGATGCCAAAACTGCTCGACCTTGAACAGATGTAACATCAACATCGACCACTATAGATGAACCGGCATCTTTATATATCTTATTAATTGATGATTGACAATTATCAAACAGAGCTAAATGAAACTCAGATACAGCCAAAACCAACCTGACATCAAGATGATTGATTTTTTTATTATGGCTAAATACCCAATCCGGATCTAGGATAGGGTTTTGATTACCGAAAAATATGTTACAGTATTTCCTAGCATTTACATCATCACCCAAAGCATTGTAACCAAAACTTAAACCTGCATAAAAATCTAACTTATCCACAAAATTAGTATCATTCGATAGATACATGCTAAAATAATGTACAGATGAATCGGCCTGCCTAAGATGCCCCATTGTCCATCCCATCCCGTTATAAGAGTCGTAATAAGATGAATCTTTTTTCAGTGCATCTCCAAACCATTCTCTTGCATCTAGAAAATTTCCTGCTTCATACATATCCCAGCCATAATTTGCTAAATCTTCTTCCGTGGGTAGGATATCTCCTCTACAATTTGGGAAAAAGAAAAGGCAAACAGTCATTCCTAAAATGCTAAAACTATTTGTAAATATTTTCTTCATTTCAGTAACATTATTTTTTTATTTTTAACAATACCGGTTCTAGTGGATAATTGAACAAAATACACTCCGGTACCCATCGGCTGACCAAATTTATCCTGTCCATTCCATTGAATTTTAAATTGACCTATCTGGTCCTTGTTTTCAACTAAAGTTCTTATATGCTGCCCCAAGAGATTATAAATCTTTATTGATACATTTTGACTCAGCCCATCCATCAAACCAATATCATAAATAATATTGGTAGTTGGATTGAATGGGTTTGGATAATTCTGGTGAATATTTGTCTGTTCAGGAACAATGATTGTTTTCGGACCTAGTTTAAAATATCCAGTTTTTTCAGATAGTGTAAAAATTTCACCGTTTTTTGATAATGATGGTAATTCTTCCCATGTCACACTATTTTTTCTCCTGTAAATAGCCAAATCATCTCTTTGACTACCAAATCGAACTTCTACTGCTTTGGAAAACTTAAAATTTTCATCACCCAGTACATAAGATGCCTGATCATTAAATTCTTTTGCAAATAAAGAAGAATCCACAATCAGAAAGGATTGATCATAAGTCACGGCACCGGGATCACCTGCAACAGAAAAACGGCCATCATAACTTCTTCCAGACCATCGACTTGCATTACTAGCTGCAGCAAGTGAAAATGCTTCACTGATAAGGGTATCCCCTACATCAGCTATAGCATGCACATCAATTGAATATGTACCCGAGAAACCAAAATTAAAATCACTTGACCAAGTATACGGTGCAATCGTATCCACGTTCATATCTTCATTTTGTATTTCAAGTGAGAGGCTTGTTGTTTTTGATACAGTATCTGTTACTATCACCTGTAAATAATTTGTGAATGCGTTATTTTGAACCACTGAAACTGATAAATGAGGCCTAGGAACGCGCAAGACATCTAATATAAATGTGGCAGTATCCGATGCTTCTTCATCAGAAGCAATAACTTGAATTGTCGCTTCATTTGACCAAAGTTGATCCGGTATAAATAGTACTGAATCACCTATATTTTCTGATACAAAAGTACCAGGAGAAATTGTCATTTTATCCTCATTGGTAATCGCTGTTATTTGAAAAGTGAGTTCTGTGTCATCAATATCATGAGTAAAAGATCCAAATTCTAATTTAATGGAATCATTTTCTGTCACTTCTACAAGTTGAGGAAGTTCAGCAATTATCGGGGGATCATTTTTTGGTAAAACAGTGGCCATGATTGTATCTCGGGCATCTGCACCTTCTGGATCATTGACAATAAAAATGATACGATGATCTGAGCCAAAATAATTAGAGTCACTTTCAAAGTATGCCCAGTTTTCTCCAGATGATGCGGTATCAATCCGTACAGATAATAATGGATTGGATTGCCTACTAGTGGTAACCATACTTGCAGTTCTTTTAGATATAACGGGTGATTTATTTCCATTTTGATAGAGATTAAATCCTAAATATTCTCGCATTAATTTGGCATGGATATTCCAAGGAGTCCCCGGACCAACAATCACATGACCGAAAGGATATTCATCATCTAGTTGTGATGTATCTAAAATAACAGCTTGCCATGACATCTCTGTAGAATCATTATTATCAACATCATCTAGGTAGCTAGTCAAATTAATTTTAACTGTGGACGTATCATCTTCAATCCATTCTAAAGCATTATCGGGTGATAAAATATTAACAACCGGAGTATCATTTACAGCTACTACTTCTAATGGGAATGTCATTGTATCCGTCAGGGAATAATTATCTATAGCAATTACCTTCATTTCGTAGCGCCCTGTATCATCTTGAGTAGGCACCCAGGACATTCTACCAATAGAATCTATTGTTGCCACATTAGATGTTGATGAATCGCCTTGGACTCTAGTCGTTTCAATCTGGTAACGGAAAGAATCACTTTGTAAAGTATTTAAGTCTAAATCTGAAATATTGACTGATACCTGATTGATCCATGTAGAGTCATCTTCATACAGAGTTTGGTATTCTAGATCACCAATTATAGGATTTGAGCTATAGCGTAATAATGTATCACTATGAAGAGTGTCAGAAATATTTCCTGCAGCATCAAAAGCACGGATATGAGCTACATAAGATTCTTCATGTTCAAGGAATAATATTAATTCATGAGGCTCAGTTGGGAAAGGTATCGTATCCCAATTATGGAAATTATTAATTGAATCTGGAGAAGTGATCATCTTTTCAACAGCTACTTCATATCGTTCAGTCCCTGAAGAATATTCTGGGTCACCAAAGTCAGTGAATTCAGACCATTTTATGGAAACAGTATCGCTGGAGAACAAAGTATCCAACGTGACGAAATTCCCACCAGTTAATGAACCCACAATTGGCGCAGTTGGATCATATCTAAATTTTATAATACTTTCGGTGCCATAGGTAAAGTTCCCATTACGATCAGTCACTTTTCCACGAAATTTAATTGAGTCTCCTAAAACCAGATCTGTACCATCAGGCAATTGCTCGATAATACTAGCCATTGTACGGTAAAACTTGACTGAATCACCCATGGTAATAATACTATCACCTAATGTCGAACCTAATTTGGAAAGTGTTTTCCATTGAGTCCCACGGGTAATATTAAAAACCTGAAAATCTACTCGACCTCCTTTGTAAATAGTTGAATCAACTTGGGGAGAGACTAAAGGTAGTTTTACTTCAATACTATCTGTGATTCCATTTAACCATCCACTCACAGGATTCTTTCCATAAAGATTAATTGATCCTGTCTGGAAATTGGCAGGGTGTATATTATCAACTTGGAATAAATCTGCTTTCACAAACTGCTCAACATCGTTTCCAGGCCTATCTTTGGCGATAAAACTTGCATGGAATGCACCGTCATTTGTTGTGCCATCCGCCAACTCTATATTAAAGTACCAGGTAGTGTCACCTTTACTTGAATCTGCTGTAACACCCGTTACAGAATTTTCACTGGTATTTTCATAATTATACCAATACGATAATGTAGGAACAGGAGTCGTGGTAGAAATCAATTCATTCATTTCCACAGTAATAAGAATATTCTGACCTCCTATACCAATATTACTCAATGTAGTATCAGAATTATTCGTATAGCTAAATGTAGCTTGTGATACAATATTTTCGATATATAGTGTATCTGCATAAATGACTGAGTCTGCCCCGGCCAATTGTGGTGGACTTCTCAATTGGTTTTGTGCCCTATCCATAGTAACAGCTGTATTAAACCAAACCCTTACCATTCCATCGTTGGCAGTATCTGCAGGTGCTGAAAAATCATATGTCCAAACTTCAGTTTCTTCGGTGGCTGTCATCTGCCCCTGTATAGATGAATTTGTATCGGGACCAAAGTACAGGATTATTTCAGGCGTTTCTAACATATTTTCAGAAAAGGTAGCCGTGGCTCTTACAACTGTTCCTTCACTTGCATATTGCCGATTAAAGGAAAGTGATGCATAAGGAGCAGATGTATCATACGTTACTTGATTTACTGTATCAGATCCAATATTACCAGCACTATCAACTGTTGTAAAAATCATTCTATACAACGTACTATCTGCTAGATTAGATTGAATAGTTGCTTGATTAATCAAACTATCAACTGGATGAGTTATCGTATCTAATTCTACACCAACTAAATCCACAGAGAAATCTTCTCCAGGACCGGAAATGGCTCTATAAGATATGTTAGCAGAATCTAATTTGCCATTTACATCCGTAATCTTATATCCAATCAGTGATGAATTAACAAAAGAAGAATCTGCAGGAGTTACTCCTGTAATAATTGGGGCCGTGTTATCAATCAGAAATGTATTTGAGTTAATATAGGTAAACTCACTGTTATTTGCAGAATCTGAGCCAGAAGAAGTGAATGCTATTAATCCATCCACATCAGAACCAGTCGGCAAGGTAAATTTATAAGTCCAATTATTCCCATCAATAACATCATAATTTTGTACGTTAGTTGAATCATTTGCATAGGTCGCAGTTAACTGTGGTTGAACTGTAAGATCAATATTTTCATTCCATGATGCAGTGACTGATATCACATCACCTCCTTTACCTATAGAAGGTGGGTCATCAAGGCTGGTATCATTGGAATAGCCCATAGTGATTTCAGGATCTACATTGTCAATTGTCAATCCTGTTTGATTTGAAATATTAGTGGTATCAAGAGGATTACCGGCCATGTCCGTAGCATAAAGGTTAATGGTAACAACCCCATCTATATCCGAGTCATCTGGAATCTCTGCAGTGTAAGTCCAAACTGTACTGTCTACTGAACCTAAAGTCAATTCTGCATAATCTACATCACCATTAGTTTGACCTTGATAATCAATAGCTATTCGGGGACTACCTGAACTAAAGTCGCCGCCATCAGCTACATATCCAGTGGCCTTCTCAGGAAAGGTTACTGTAATAATAACAGTTTCATCACTGTTTGCATAGGGTCTTGAATAAGAAACATCAGCACCTGTAAGACTTACTGTATCTACCGTCATCGTATGACTACTAATAGCTTGTATAGTTTCATTGCCAGCCCTATCAGTTAAAATAGAACGATAAAACATTTTTTTGTTTGTTTCATCAACTCCGGGAATATTAAAATAATCAGGATATTCAATAATAACATCAGTCCATCCAATTGGATCTACATCGTCTGAAGATACTGCTAACCCGCCAGGGTTTAAAGTTGTCCAGGTCAATTCTCCATCCATTCTCGCTTGGATTCTTACACGACCACCTAACTTCATAGATTCATCTTCAGAATCCAAATCTGCCCAGACTATTAGAGAGTTATTTGTATTATTAAGATACCCCGGTACTACTACATCCCCTCTAGCTTTTACTGAATCTATACCAACTTCACTCGGTGCAGTGTGATCATATGTTAATGCAGTAAGATAATCTTGAGTACTTTCAGTGGAATTTCCCGCTACATCGGTAACAGTTGCAGCAAAATATATAATTCTAAGATCAGCCAATGAAGAAGCTGATTCAAGATCATCATCGCTAAGAGACATAGCTACGGAGTCAGTTGGAGGTAAATCACTTTCTAGTATTGTATACGGGCTACCAATATTCGTAGTATCGAAATCCGGGGGGAAATTACCAGTTGTATCAACCATCGCAACTATTTGGATTGTGCCGCCTATTAGTGTGGTATCATTATCTAATTCCACAGGAATTATCAAACCAGAATTAACTGAATTAAAATAAGCGGGATAAACTGAATCCACAACCGTAGTAACAGAAGTTAAAGTAAAGTTAGCAGGAGCAATCCCATCAATATAAATATTTTTTGAATCTGAAATATTGTTACCGTCTGGTATGGTAAATGCGCTCATATCATTACCTGCAATATCTCTGAGAGTTCCTTCAGTTATGACTATACTGGTAATACCAAAATCCGGACTGGCATCACCTGTGTTCACGGTATCCGTAAAATTCATAGTAAGCATATTCCCAGCTTCTATTTCACCTGTTATACTGTGCCCTGAATTCAAATAGGCTGTCCAGATAGTTCCATTATCTGAGCGGGTGACAGAGTCATCGAAAGTTGCTGAAAATGTCACCGTATCACCAATAGAGTAATACCCGTTGGGTTCTGTGGATGTTGCTGAAGCAAAGGTTGGGGGCGTTACATCAATTAATACCGTTTTATTGCTGGTATTAAATACTCTTTCATTCCCTGCAACATCTGTAACCAAAGCGGTATGGTAGATTGATAAATTATCCCCAAAATCAGCTAACGAACTATATTGTGATGAATCAACAGGTATCTGCGTACTATTATTTACATACGCACCTACAATGGGTACAGGGTCACCTACGTTGGTAAAAACATTTCCTGGAGTTACTTTGGCCTGCAACTGAATATTACCACCTATAAGCGTAGGGTCATTCCATAAAGGAACAGTCACATTCATTGTATTATTCGTGCCATTCCAATATGTAGCTACTTCAGTTCCCCCAGATGCTACTACATCTCCTACAGTTTGAACGACAGTTGATGTAACATCTACCGTAATCGTATCAGCACTAGGCGTACCATCAGTATAATTTGAATACTGGTCTGTTATACGAGCGCTAATAATAACATCATTACCGTCACCATATGCCGAATGCGCTTCAAATGTTTCTTCATCGATGCTTATGCGAACTGAGTCAGTTTTCATGTCTGCCCAGCTAATTGTTACAGGATCACCTAAATTTGAATAATTCCCACTACTTACTTTTGCAAGTAATTGAACAGAACCATTATCGAGATCTGGATTTAACCCAAGAATATCAATAGGTACATTTAGCCATAGACTGTCATTGTAAGAATTCCAGTACTGTTTAATTGATTTAGTCGCATCATCGTTTGCTACTGTGGTAATTCCCCCGACAGTAAAATCCGCTGGCGGATTATCTTCATCTGTAATGTTAAGCGTAGTTTCTGTATATGCACCGAAATCTGTATTCCCTCCTACATCTGTAATCGTAAACAGAATGGATTCAGTTTCTTCAGCAAGATTATCATCGACGATATTTACAGTTATAGAGTCTCTTATAGAACCAGCAGGTATTGTTATTGTACCGTATACTATAGTATAGTCATCACCATCAGTGGCAGAGTCATCTGCGTATACGTAGGTTATTTCTGTATCAAACCCAGACGGTTTATCCAGCTCGATTGGCACCTTAACAGCACCGGCACTTTCTGCAAATGTTATACCTGTTGTTTCAAAACTGCACTTTGATTTGGGGTCGTCATCTTGCAATGTCACCGTGAGTGAACTGGTGCCCAGAGTTGCATTGGAGTCTGCAGCCAGGACCAAACTAAATGTTTCATCAGTTTCATAAATTGAATCATCTTCACCATCTACAGTTACAGTATTATTTTCAGTATTACCTATAGGTATAGTAATATTAGACTTTGCGCTAATTGTATAATCAGTCGTTTCTGTTGCAGTGACGTCAGTATTCGTCAGAGTAAACGTTGCCTTCTTCTCCGACTCAGCATCAAGAGTTATGGTAATTGTTTGCGAAGCTTCTTCCGCTGCAGCCCCACTTCCGGAAATACTGGCACTGGGCGGATCATCATCATCGCTAATGGTATAAACATAACTCGTTTCATTGGATGCATGTAATTTTCCATTGCTAATATCACCGTCAGTTGGCCCAAGATTAATGGTAATTGTTTGGTCATACTCATCCTTGTCATCTCCTAAAATTGTCATGGAAATATCAACAGTAGATCTTCCGTTATCAGGAGCAATTGACACCGAAGATACAGCACTAGTATAATCAGTACCCAGTGTAGCTGGCCGCTTTTCAACGGTACTGATAGTGTAGGGTATGGTTACCGTTTTTTCACTAGTATCCGACATTGTGACTGTAAATGATTGGATCGTATTTGTACCAGTGTTGCCTTCATCATCACTGGATTCCGAAGTACCAAACCAAACGCTGGGAACATCATCATTGTCAAGGATCTTCATAGTGTAGGTGTTAATATCACTCGACATAGAAACAAATTCCTCTGTCCCGGAAGATAGACCAACGGTAATAGTCTGATTTTCTTCATCAACAAGATCATCAAGAATAGTGATTGTAAAGGTGGTGTCCGTTTTTCCTGCACCCATAGTGATGGTACCCGTAGCAGCCAACCCAGAATAATCCTGGTCCAATGTTGCAGCAGTTCCAGCTGTAACATCCACTTCATAATCAATACTTATATCTTTCTCACTTGCAGGTGTCAATGTAAAGATAAGATCTACAGATGCAGCGTTTTCATTAAAAACGGTGGCCAAATCTTTCCCACTATTTGTTGTATCAATACTGATAACCGGTGGGTCGTCATCGTCAACAATGGTTAACACCTGAGTTCGAGGAGTTCCTAAAGAAACATGATCATCTGGTGTGGTAAGACTCAGCGTCATTGTTTGGTTTGCTTCATCCGTTGCATCACCTCTAATCCACATGAAGCCAGTAAAATCTTCAGTGTCTTTACCGGCTGGAATAGTTAATTGTGTACTAGTGAAATTATAGTCCCCTCCTCCAGGTGTGGCGTCCCCGCTATTTCCATCATCAATCCATACTTTTGCATCCACTTCAGAAATAGCAGATAAGGTAAGTGTGACCGTTAACCATTGAGTATTGTTTGTTTCATTAACAGAAGCTGTTGACGATTCAAATTGAACACTAGGCGCACCATCATTGCTTGTAATAGTAAATGTATGTACAATAAAACTTGCTGTCCCATGCAATTGCCCAGTGGGATCATCATCATCTCCATCTTGAGGAGTACCCAAAGCAATAACTAAATCTTCAGTATTCTCATACCACGTATCATCTTCGATTTCAAATTCAATATCCCCGGTTGTAGAACCAGCCAAAATAGTCACCGTCCCATCAGAAAGATCATGATCAGATGCAGCACCAGAATTGGTTGTGGTGGACAAAGCCGCATCAATAGTATAGGGGATTACAACATCTTTACCACTTTTAGGCGTCATCGTAACCTCAACGGTTTGCATAGCGTCTCCTTCTGTTCCAGCAGCATCTGCAGACGCTGAAAATCGTACAACAGGTGCCGCGTCATCATCCGAGATAGTAATAACAAGTTGCCCTATTGCTCCAACTGTGCAGTTCGAGTTAGCAGTAAGATCTATAATGACTACTTCATCATATTCATCAAGATTATCATCAACAATAGCAAAATCAATTGTTTGAAGCGTGTCACCCGGATCAAAAGTTAATGTTCCGCTTCCTGCTAAGGTATAATCATCATCAGCTTCTGCAGCAGCCTGATCAGAACCCTTCACTGCAGTACTACTGGCATTCACAGAATAATCAACTGTAGTTGTCTGATACGATTTATAGTTCAGAACAACTTCAATTGTGTATGAACCAGCAACTCCATCAGCCGCTTCAATTACTGTCTGGACATCGCCAGAACCATCTTCATTAGAAAATGAAACTGAAGGTATTGGATCAGAATCTTCTATAGTCAGTGTATGTGTCTGGTTAATGCCTAGGGTAGCATTATTTTCACCAGTAAGGCCTAAAACAATGGTCTCATCATCTTCATCTTCTTCATCATCAACAAGCGTTACATCAAAAGACTCGGTTGTTTTCATAGCATCAATTGTTATTGTATTTGGAACCCCAGTGGGAACAGCGTAATCATCCGTTGCTGTTGCTGTGCCTGCACCACCATCTGTCAGAACGACAGTAACATCCTTACCTGACTGACCAGAAAGTGTTAATTCAACTGACTTTGTCCCTTCATTCTCTGCGGCAGATGAATTGGCACTTGTAAAATAAATTGTCGGTGGGTCATCATTATCTTCGATGGTGTAGGTCATTTGCTGCAAAGTTGGGCCTGCAGTCACATTTGTTACTGCAGTAAGATCAATAACAATAGTTTCATCAATTTCATCAAGATTATCATTATTGACAGTAAAATTAATTGTTTCTGAGTCTTCACCCGCATCTATTGTAAGAGCTCCATTATCAGCTAGTGTATAATCGGTACCACCTCCTTCAGCAGTTCCGGCGTTGGTTACAGCGTAACCAACAATTAAGTCCCTCCCAGATGGAGCAGAAAGGTTAATTGTGAAACTGGGCGATGTTTCTGCTTCAGAATCTGATGGCGTCCCAGCGGCAAATGACACTGTCGGTTCTGGATCATCATCGTTAATTGTAAAAGTCAAGACATCATTGGCATCCAAAGTCACAAGATTTGGATTTGACAGGGTTATGGAAAGTGTTTCATCGTTTTCGTCCAAAGCGTCTACAGACGAGACTAGGTCTATTTCCGTTTCAGTCTGTCCAGCATCAATGGTAGCTAATGCGTTTGTAATAATGGTATAGTCTTCTCCACCTGCTCCGGTTGCAGTCACATCAGAAGTAGAATAACGCACGGTTGCATCTCTACTGGATTTTGCATCCATCTCAATCGTGATGGTTGTTGTCGAACCTTCGTCTCCGTTGGCATTATCAGTTGAGAATTGAATTCTAGGCATATTATCATCTTCCTTAATGGTCACCGTGTGTCCCATAGTCCCATCCTGCGCATTCGTGATTCCGCCTCCATCAGGATCAATTGCAATGATAATAGTCTCGTCAGGCTCATATAATACATCACCAACTATTGCTACATCGAGATCAATACTAGATTCCGTTGCATCTATAGTAAGCACACCTGCAGCTAAAGTATAATCAGTACCGCTTCCCGATGCGGTTCCTCCATCCGCTGCATTAATGGAATAATTGAATGTAATATCCTTCTCCGATGTAATTGTCTGACCAGCAGCATCTTTCAAAACAATATTGATTGAATGATTAGTATTTCCTGCGTCACCTTCATCAACATTAGAACTACCCAATGCAAAACCACAAAAAGGCTCTGCATCATCATTTGTGATTGTATAAATCTGCTGTGCATTTCCCAGACTCGCATTGGTCGGGTTTGAGATAGCGAATATAATCGTCTGGTCTAATTCATTAATATTATCATCAGCAACCGTGAGATTAAATGTATTACTCCCGTCGCCTGCTGAAATTGTTAATGACTGACTATTAAATGTGGTATAATCTGCCCCCGCAGTAGCTGTACCCGTACCAAGATCAGAATATGTCACTGTTACGTCCCTACCAGAAACAGCATCCAATGAAACAGTAACCGTAGGATTAACAACTTCCTCATTTCCTGCAGCTGCAGCGGTTATAGATACTGCTGGCTCGAGATCATTATCGCTTATACTGATGATCAATGTATCAGAAGCAGCATTTATGCTTAAATCGCTCGTATTTGAAATGTATAATATCAGGGTTTCAGTGTCTTCTTCATCAAGTTCATCATTTTCAATATCCAGAGTAAAACTTTTAGACTGATCACCAGCTGAATAGGATAATACCGTGGCAGATATATTTGAATAATCTTCAGTTAAATCAGCAGTAGAAGCGGCTCCTACAGCAATGGAAGCTTGTGTTGCTTTACCAGATGCAGCATCCAAATCAAGGGTAATGGTTATTTCACCATCAGTCTCACCTTTCGTAGTTGCCGTCTCAGAAAACCCAACGCTTGGTGGATCATCATCATCTTTAACGGTATGGGTATGAGCTGTAATACTGCCTAATGTACAATTGGCATTATTATTGCTTAAATTAATTGTGAAAGTCTCGTCGTTCTCATCCATACCATCATCTTCAGATCTGTAAAAAATATTTCTTGTAGTCATACCTTCTGTAAAGGTTAAAGTACCAGATGTGCTTACATCATGATCTCCAGCAGATGTTGTACCATTCGCTATGGCCCAATCTATCGTGGCAGTCAATCCTACTCGGTAATCACCCGAAATGCTTACTTCAATATTTAGGCCTTCACCTTCATCTTCATTAGAATTAGTGGCGGTAAATTGCATTTCTGGACGGTTATCATCATTATCGATCGTAAAGGTAAAAGTGTTCCCTCCAGCGATATCAATACCAGGTCCTGATTCTATTGTAATAATAACAGTTTCATCATCTTCATATCTGGTATCACTTCTAATTTCTAAGTCAACAGTTACACTTGACTCTCCATTGGGGAAAATGGTTCCTGACTGTATATCAAAATCAGGATAATTTGCTGCACTATTACTTGCGGTTCCACTACCTGAAACTGTGTAACCCATTGATGAAAAAGATGCACCATCAAAATTTACAGTAAATGAACCACCATCTGATTCATCCGCATTACCAGTAGTAGATGCAAGGGATGCGTTAACACCGTACAGCAATGATCCTGAAAAAAGGATCAGCGCTAAAGCTTTGTTTATGAAATAAAAGATCCGCATCTTATTTGCTATGTGGAGTTAGTTAAAGATTAATTCCTAAAACAATGAGCCCATCCATCCAACCTGTACGACTTAAATCTACTTCTTTAGTAGTTACTGCACTGAGAGCTTCGGTTGATCGAATCCCTCCTCGAATATCTAGAATGCCTCCTATTTTAAAACCGTATGTAGCTTCCATCATAAAACCAAGAGAACTGCCAACAATACCCGTCCCAACCTTTATTTTTCCAGGACCAGCGGGAAAAGCCATAAATCCCATTGCGGTAATTCCTGTATATGCATCTTCGTTGGGTGGTAATTCTTCTACAAAATTAAATGTCCCAGCTTCAACTCCAAATCGGAACTTCATCTGCCAAACCTGCATCAGGACAGGAAACTCCAGACTTGCCCGTACATCCACATTTGATCCATAGTACATCAAATTTCTATTTACAAACCGGGGAGAACCCGCCTGTAGATCAATAGTATATCCTAAGTTATCGGCTTCATCCGCTAAAGCTTTATTGTCATCTTCATCATCTTCATCTTCTTCGTATTCTTCATCGTCTTCATATTCTTCATCGTCTTCGTATTCATCGTCATAATATTCGTCATCATCAAGATATTCATCATCTTCGTATTCGTCGTATTCATCTTCATCATCTTCACCAAAAAACTCTTCTACATCATCCACATCATCTGGATCTTGTGCGTAGAGCGTAGAATTAGGCGCTAAGATGAGCAGACTAAGAAATGCCCATAGAACAATTTGGGCGGTGCGAAATAGAAAAGAAAGTGTCATTCTTTCCAACATGTCGAACTCCGTGCAAGATGTACCACACCTGTGGACATCAGATATTTTTAATTTTTACTTACCTCGTGAGTATATTTACTCACTCTGAATATAAGGCAAGGGCTCTGTCGAGTGCAAATTTAAAATAAAGGATAAATATTAATAATAAAAGTGTATTTTTAATGATTATTTTAGATTTTATTGATACTATTCCCATAAAACAATCTCATTTCTAATCAGCAATTGAAACTGTATTTCCTTTTGAATCAGTTTTTATTATCCAAAGATCTTCACCGCCATTTCCAAAAGATGTAGTAGAGCCCACTATAACATAACCACCATCAAAAGTCTGCTGCCCAAAATATCCTTTATCAAAATAACTTCCCCCAAAAGTACGATTCCATTCCTGAGTTCCCAGGCTGTTAATCTTGATTAACCATACATCGCTACTACCATTCCCATACGATTCTGTATGCCCAATTATCATATATCCCCCATCAAAGGTCTGTTTAATATCATAACCAATATCATATAGACCACCTCCAAAGGTCTTCTCCCATTCTCTATTACCCTGACTATCCGTTTTATAGACCCACACATCGCTTGCAATAGATTCTGTCCTTCCCGTAATGATGTAGCCACCATCTGAAGTTTGCTGAATTGAATAACCAGAATAGCTACTGCCATAAATATTTTTATTCCATTCTACATCGCCATTATAATCTGTCTTTTTGAGCCAGACAACTGCATTTCCATCATTGATAGAAATTTTATTTCCCGTTAGAATATAGCCGCCATCTGCACTTTGTTCAACAGCCCAGCCATAGTCATAATGCATAGCATCACCAAAAGTTTGAGTCCACATTTCATTACCATCCCCATCGGTTTTAATCAACCAAATATCATTTCCACCATCACCAAATGATTCAGTATAGCCAATTATAATATATCCCCCATCTGCCGTTTTTCGTACAGATCGGGCATAATCATTACTAATACCACCATAAGTTTGAGTCCATTCTTCATTTCCATCTATATCAGTCTTAATTAACCAAACATCACGATTACCATTCCCTGAAGAATATGTATAGCCTGTGAGAATAAAACCACCACCTACCGCATGTATAATTGAATATGTATAATCAGATAGGCTTCCACCAATAGTTTGATTCCACTGCTCATTACCATCCGCATTGGTTTTAATTAACCATGCATCACCACCTCCATTACCAAAGGACTCTGTACGGCCAGTGACAACGAAACCGCTGTCCGATGTCTGCTGAACTGAAAAACCAATATCAGAATCTAATCCTCCAAAATTTTTACTGAACCTTTTGTAAGAGTTGGCTTCTTTGATAGAACTAGTTGTTTGTAAGCCCCATTTATCTTCAATAATCAATTGATAATATCGGTACTCACTTAATTCCACGCCAGTTACAATGTTGCTTGTGTCAGAATTGTTTTCTGAGATAAAGACTTCCACTTGATCGCTCATGTCTTCTTGAGATGATTGATATAAAGTATAGGATTTAAAATCATATTCGCTATTCTGCTGCCATTTGATAATGAAAGATCCGCTATCAAATAAGATTGGATAAAGTTCTGATTGAATAGGCGGTGCATCCACTTCATTGCTCAGGGCTGCCCCTGTAGAGTTTAAACCCCAATAATCTGTCACTTTTACCTTAAACCAGTTCTCCTGGAGAGGAT